>Ga0209376_1000167_pt1 | contig 71053 bp, 70 predicted proteins | sample GraSoiAngelo_134_FD_185891 | JGI IMG/M metagenome (GOLD analysis project Ga0209376, IMG submission 185891) | Grasslands soil microbial communities from the Angelo Coastal Reserve, California, USA - 14_0929_05_30cm (SPAdes) (version 2) | ecosystem: Environmental > Terrestrial > Soil > Grasslands ... | reverse complement strand
CACGTCAGCTCGCGCGCCGCGCCGCCCCGCTCAATCCGTCTTCGACGGTGTCCGCGACCGCCTGCAGGCGCTCGGCCGCGCCCTCGAGCCCGGCCGCCGCACGTTCGCGCATGTTCATGGTCACGTCATCGATGTCGTCCCGGATCCGGTCCCCGTAGAACCACATCAGCAGGCTCGTGATCACGCTGCCCTCCATTCAGACAGTCTTCGGCAGGACCAGAGAGCAAGGCGGGTGCCGGGGACTTCTACCGCGGCCAGGCGGCAAACGGCTCCGCCCAGGCCCCGAGGGACAGCAGCCGTAGGTGGGCGCTCCACCCGACGGACGCGCGCTGTTCCAGGGTGTTGTAGCCCCAATCCGCGAGAAACAGGCGGGCGGCAGCCAGCGCCGGCGTGGCGTGCACGGCGTGGAGCGTCTCCAGCAGATCCTCGACGAACCAGAGGCCTTCGGCACCGGCTTGCAGCCGGTGCGCAACGGCGAGTCGAGTGAGTGACTCGGATTTGGCGACGGTGCGACCGGGCTCGCGGCCGACGATCGGCAGCGCCCCGAGCCGCCCGTCCTGGGCGGTGAGCAGCGCCCGCGCAAAGCGCTCCGCCTTGGTCGTGACAACGGCGACCGGCGTGCCCGTCGTGACGGCCTCGACCAGACGGGCGACCACGCCGGGATAGAAGACGTTGTGACGTACCCAGTCGTCGGGCGCGCGCGCAAACCACGCGTCGCGCACGCCGTTGAGCGCCCGGCCGAGCGTCTCGGCCTCGAGGCGGGCGCTCGCCAGCAGCCGGCGCGCCGTGGCCAGCCACGCCGCGCGGTCGACCAGCCCGGCGGCGGGCTCGCCGGCGACGACGGCGTGCAGGAGCACCGGCATCTCCCAGCCGCTCTCGACCAGCGGCCGGTGGGCACCGAACGTCGCGGCCGCTGCGTCGGGGACGTCGCGCGCGCCCGGCCACGCCTCGCGGTACGCGCGGCGCGCGGCCTCGAAGTACTCCGGGCGCCCGTCGCAGAGGACGCCATCGAAGTCGAGCGCGAGGACGGCCGGGCCGGTCTTCACTTCTGGCGGAAGCCGACGAGGCCGGCTTCGAGCGAGCGGCGATCCACGCGGCCCAGCCGGCGCTCGAGCGCGCGCGGCAGCAGCCGCGTGTGTGGGACGCCCACGAGGTGCTCGGCGACGAACCAGAGGTCACCGTCCGACGTCGCCCAGCCCGGACGGGTGCGATCGAAGCGCGCGAGGTTCACCGGTCGCGAATAGGCGCGCAGGGTGCGGTCGCCGCGCAGGTTCACGTAGCCCTCGAAATAGGAGAGCGCCAGCTCGCGCAGCGAGCGATAGACGGGCGCGCGATAGCGCAGTCCGGAGAAGTTGGACTTGGCGATCGCGCCCCAGTGGCCGCGCTCGCGATAGACGGCCAGCACGTGGTCGGTGTCCTGCACGGCCTCGAGGTCGAGCAGGAGCGGCGGGTAGCCGAGGGCACGCAGGGCGACGGCGGCGAAGATCGCCCCCTCCAGGCAGTGCGCGGTGCGCTCGCGCAGGACACGGCGCGGCGACCAGGCGGTGGACGCGAGATGGTAGGGCATCGCGTCGAGCGCCCGCTGCACGCCAGCGGGCGTGCGCAGCGACTCGAGCATCCGCCTCTCGCGCGGGGAGAAGCCGGGAGCCACCGCCCGATTGTCACCGATGGCCCCGGTTCCGCGCCGAGCTTTTCGGCTGTGGCTGACGCCAACTCCATGGCAGCGACCCGGGCAACGAGACCTGAACGTACGAAAGGGGCGGCTCGCCGCCGCCCCCTTCTCTGAGCCCAGGTGTCGTGACGTCAGCCTAGTCGTCGTCGCCCTGGCCGTTGTCGTCGGCCTCGGGTGCCTCGACGATCCGGACGACGACGCCGGTGTTACGGGAGTCAGGGAGGCCGCTGACATTGCCGCCGATATAGATCTCGCCATGCGCGTCCTGGCCGATACCGAGGACGGCCAGCGAGACGCTGCCGCCCGGTAGCACGATCAGCTCGCTGATCGCGCGAAGGCCACTGCCGGCGCCCGCGTTGATGCTGAGCAGGCGGCCGTAGTCGTGAGGACCGCGGGGGAACTTGAAGAGCAGCGAGAAGTCCGCGAAGACGTACTTGCCGAGCAGCGCCGGGACTGCCTTGCCGTGGTAGACATACCCGCCGATGACGGAATGGCCTTCGTGGTGGGTGTCGTGCTGGGCAATCGGATCGCGGAACGGACGCGGTCCGGAGCGGCAGTCACCCGTCCGCTCGGGACGATTGGGGCTCGGGTCGGCAAAGCCGTCGTCGGGCACACTGCCGTTGATGTAGAAGAACAGGGTGCCTTCCTTGCAGTTCCAGCCAGAGTTGCCACCCTTCGTGACGAGGTCCACCTCCTCGATGTCGTTCTGGCCGACGTCTCCGACATAGAGATCGCCGGTCTTCCTGTCGAACGAGAAACGATACGGGTTCCGGTGGCCGAGGGCATAGATTTCCGGCACCGCGCCGGGCGTGCGCACGAACGGATTGTCGGACGGCACGCCATAAGGCTTGCCCGGAGAGGTCGAGTTGACGTCGATGCGCAGGATCTTGCCGAGCGGCGTGTTGAGCTTCTGACCGTTGCCGTTGTCCTGGTGGCCGAAGATCGGCTCAGAGCCACAGACCGCTTTGTGCGGTGGCGCGGTGACGAACTCCTGGCCGTCCGCGTCGTCGGCGCCGCCGCCGTCGCCCGTGGAGATGTAGAGCAAGGCGTCCGGCCCGAAGGCCATGTCGCCGCCGTCATGGTTGAACTGCGGCCAGTTTATACGGATGAGCTCTTTGGAGAAGGTGATGCCGGGAGCCGTCGCGCTGCCAGGGTTGGCGGCCCTCCACTCGATGATCACGTTGTGATGATCGGAGTTGGCTGCCGTCGTTCCCGGGGTCGCGATGTTGGCCACGCCCGAGTCTCGTCGCTCCGACGTGTAGGTGTAGAACAGACCCCTGCCCGGCCCCGCTTTCTGACCGTCGAAGTTCGGATGAAACGCGAGGCCCAGGAAGCCCCGCTCGTCGAAGGTGTCGGGACCGCAGACGCCCAGCGTCACGAGCCGGGCGCTCAGGTCGTGGTACAGCGTGCGATGGTTATCGCTCAGCCGGACCACCCACAGCTTGCCGACCTGATCGACGATGAAGATGTGGCCGGTGAGTCCCGGTGCGGTGACGATCTTGAGCGGCGATGTGAGCGTCGGTCCAATCGGCGCGCCCGTCACCGGGTCGTTCGTCCCCTTGGTCACGAGCTCGATCCCGACCTTGGGGCCGAAGCTCGTGATCGGAGCGAACCGGGTGTTGTCGTAGGGATTCCACGGCGGGTGCGCGACCGCGGGCGTGGCCGCGGCAACGACGCACGCAATGAGCAGCAGCGCAGACAACGGTGTTCTGACTCGCATGTCCATCATCATGCTCCTGGCGCGGAGGTGCACTTCGAGGAGGTCACGAGATCACGACGTAATGGTGTCGGAGGGGCGCGTCACCGGAGGGCCACGGCTGCCAATCATGGGTGGTGCATCGGGCGCTGAGGCATCATCGGTAGCTCCACCAGCCTGCGCGCGCGCGTGGCGCGAGGCTCCGTCCGATTCCCAGAGATCGTCAGGCGACGGTGCGGCGAGCGAGCTTAACGAGCGGGCGCGGGCGGGGAGCGGGGTGCGTGCGGGAGCGAACCGACGAGTGGCTCCGCGGGCGTCGGCGCCTCGCGAAGGAGGTCGACAACGATCCGAATCGGTGGTTGATCGACCATCTTCCTGGCGGGGATGGCCGCGGTCCGACGGGCAGCAGCGGTATGCCCCAAGTCGGATCTGATGACGACGCCATCGAAGTCGCCGTCATCCAAGAACTCGCCGACCCGGGTCGGATCAGGCGCGCTCGCAAATGCTACCGAGGTGAGCAGGAGCGCGATGGTCACGAGAACCATCGCCACGACGGGTCGTATCAAACTCACGCGCGGAAGCCTAGCGCAAACATGGCCGGTCTTCAATTGGCTCGAGCCGACGACGAGCCCCGGTCTCGCGGCCACGGCGGTACCATAGCCGGCGAGCCGGACGTGGCTCGCCGACGAGGGGTGTTGGTTGGAGAGAAAGCGATGAGTTTCGGGTGGGCCCGTGCGCCGATCTCTGCCCTGATGATCCTCGCCCGCATGGCCTACTCCGTTTTGAGCGCGGCGTCGGCCCTCTCGAGCCAGTACGTCATCCCCATCTCGCGGTACATCATCGTCGCAATGCCGAGATGCTCCTGAGCCTGCTGGCGCTTGTCCGTGCGGCGGTATAGCTCGCCGAGGCCGAGGTGGCAGCGGCCGGCCAGTGGCCGCATTCCGAGTTCTTCCGCCACGCGCATCGCTCGACGATAGGCGTCTTCAGCCACCTCGACCTGCGGCCCTCCCCGACGCGCGGCCACGTCACCGAGCAAGCGCAGTGTCCAGGCCTCCCATCCACGCTCATTCCGTTCCGCGCAAAGTCCGAGCGCCTGGGTGCCGACGCGGTGCGCCTCGTCCACGCGCCCAGACAGCAGATACGCCTCCCCGAGAAAGCCCAACACCGGAGCGCCCAAGACCGAGGCGATCGCGGCCGCCCGCTCGAGCAGTGGGATCGCCTCATCGCAGCGTCCCGTGGATGTGTACGCCGGACCAAGGATCGACGCGGGGATCGCCCACAGCGCCGAGAAGTCCCGGCCCCGACACAACTCCACGGCGCGTTCAGCCGCAGCGATGGCCTGCGCAAATCGTCCATTGCGGAGGTGGACGACGCCAGCTCCCGAGCACGCATAGACGAGCGCGTACGCACTGCCGCTCGTCTCGGCGAGCTTGACCGCGTGGTCCGCATAGACGAGGCCTTGCGTGAACTCGCCTATTTCCGCCAGGCACCAGGCCAAGAATGTGCGCGAGGTGATCTCCTGCCTGATGGGGAGGTTGCCGCGCCTCAGTTCGCGCTCGAGCACGTTCAGATTGCGTTCGAGCAACTCGGCGCCGCGACGATAGCTCCCCAACCAGTGATAGACCTGTCCGAGGTAGGCGTTTGCCGACTCCTCGAGACACGCGTCCCCGAGCGCGCCGGCGATCGCGAGGGCGCGCTGGCCGGCCTCGACCGCAGCGCGACAGTCTCCGGCCAGGAAGAGGCCATTCGTGCGGTAGACGAACACCCATCCCAGGCGCTCGTCGTCGCCGATACTCTCCGCCGCCACTTCCGCCTGGCGCAGATGATCCAGAACCCGCCGGTCGTCCCGGAGCGGCACGCACGACTGGCGTAGTTCGAATCGCAGATCGATGGCCCGCTCGACCATCTCGCGGCTCGACGGGACGCGCTCGAGCGCCTCCAACGCTTGCTCGAAGCAGGCGAGCGCTTCGACGTGGGCGGAACGCGCAGCTGCCTTCCTGCCGGCCTGGGAGAGATAGACGACAGCTTTGTTCCACATCCCCGCACGAACCGCGTGGTGAGCCAACCATTCGACCTCTTCGGTCAGCCGGTCGGCATCGAGTCGCTCGATCGTCTCCAGAAGGCGTCGGTGGTGGACACGTCGCTGCTCATGCAGAAGGCTCTCGTAGGCCACCTCGTGCGTCAGCGTGTGCCTGAACGTGTATTCGCGATCGGGGAACAGGCGCGTCTCGTACAGGAACTCGCCCGCCTGCAGGTGCGCGAGAGCTCGCTGAAGATCGTCCTCCGGCAAGTCGGCGATCGCGGCCAGAAGCGTGAACCGTACGTTCTTGCCGACGACGGCAGCGCACTGGAGCAGGCGCTTTTCCGTGGGCGGCAGGCGATCGATGCGAGCGGCGATGACAACGTTGACCGTGGACGGAACCTGGATGATCGTCTCGTCCCTTGCCAGCCGATGCGCCCCCTGGCCGCCGATCAAGGCTCCGGTTTCGATGAGTGTTCTTACGCTCTCCTCCAGGAAGAACGGATTGCCCTCCGTCCGCTGGACCAAGGCCCGCTTGAGGGACTGAAGCGAGGCGTCGTCGCCAAGACGAGCGTCCAGGAGTTCCTGGGCGGTCTCGGGGGATAGCGGATCGATCCGGAGTTGCGTGTAATAACTCTTCCTCGCCCAGGCGTGCTGATGCTCGGGCCGGTAGGTGACGAGCAGGAGCATGCGCGTGGCCGGGAGGCTGTCGACCAGAGTATCCAGGAGCGCCTGGCTCTCGGAGTCGAACCACTGAAGATCCTCGAAGACGACCACGAGCGGCCCGACCTGACTCTCCGTGAGCAGGAGCCGCCTGCAGGCCTCCAGCGTCCGCTGACGCCGCTGGGGCGGATCGAGCGCTTGCCATTCGCCACTCTCGGCGGCCACGTCCAGGAGCGCCAGGAACGCAGGCACCATGGGTTCGAACGATCGATCGAGTGGCACGAGCTTGCCCGTGACCTTGTCGCGGACCGTCCGCCCGTCGTCACGAGATTCGACCTGGAAATACGCCCGAAGCAGCCCGATCACCGGCAAATACGGCGTCGCCTTGCCGTAGGACACCGCTCCGCATTCGAGAACCAGACCATCGTGAGTCTGGCCCGAGCGGATCAGCTCCCGGACCAACCGAGATTTTCCCACCCCAGGGTCGCCCACGAGCGCCACGACCTGGCCGTGCCCCGCGCGGGCGCGGTCGAACGCGCGTGCGAGGTGAGCGAGCTCGGTCTGCCGACCGACGAAGCGGCTGAGACCGCCGGCCGTTGCGGCGCCTGGCCGCGAGCGCACTCGGCCCGCCCCCACGACCTCGTAGACCTCGATCGGCGCCTCCAGACCCTTGATGGAGCGCGGCCCCAGCGACCTCGTTTTGATCAAGCCGTCGACCAGCGCGAGCGTGTGCGCCGTGATCAGGATGGAGCCCGGAGAGGCCGTCTGTTCCATCCGCGCCGCCAGGTGCGTCGTCTGGCCGACCGCCGTGTAATCCATGTGCAGGGTATTACTGATGGAGCCGACGACGACCTCGCCGGAGTTGAGACCCACCCTGATCTGAACGGTCACGCCCTCGGCCCGCTGAACCTCCTCGGCATAGTGGTTCACCGAATCCTGCATCTGCAGGGCCGCATAACACGCCCGCGTTGCGTGGTCTTCGTGCGCCAGCGGCGCGCCGAAGAGGGCCATGATCCCGTCGCCCATGACATTGTTCACCGTGCCCTCGTACCGGTGAACGGCTTCGATCATGCGTTCCACCACGCGTTCCAGGAGCTTGCGCGCCTCCTCGGGATCGCGGTTGGCGATGAGCTCCATGGAGCCCTTGAGGTCGGCGAACAACACGGTGACTTGCTTGCGCTCGCCCTCGATCGCGCTCCGAGAAATCAGAATCTTTTCCGCGAGGTGCTTTGGGATGTAGGACTCAGGCGAGCGGGATTGGCCGCTGATACCGGTGACAACGGGGTGGGCACAAGCGTGGCAGAACTTCGCCGTGGCGGAAAGAGGGGCACCGCAGTTCGAGCACGTCCGAGCCAGCGGCGTCGCGCACTCCTCGCAGAAGCGTGCCCCAGGCGGGCTCGAATGTTGGCACCGGGGACAGGTCATGCCGCCTCCATCTCGAGCGCCTTCAACACCACGACAGCCCATCGTAGCGTTTCTTTCCCCGCCTGTATCAAGGCTTTCGAGCGGCGGACGGGCGGGCGTCGGCTGCGTCGGTACCTGGGACGGGAATACGAGCCACCGAGATCACCCCAAGAACCCCGGAATGATCGCTGGTGCCAGCCTGCCAGCGCCGCCGAATTGATGGCGCCTCGGCAGGGCTCATAACATCGTGCATGGACAGGCAGAAGCTGGCGAGAGAACTTGCCGATCTGCCGACATCACGCCTCGAACAGATGTACTACCCCGACGCAGCCGACTGGACGGAGGAAGCTCGCGCAATTATTCGAGATGCTCTGCAGCACCGGCAGGACCTGGGCACCGACCGCGGCCCCATAATCGTGGTCGACTCTCGTCTGCGCGCTGAATTACTATCAAAAGATGGGCGGGGCTTCCCCGGAGGTCGCCGGGGCACTGCAAATGAAGAGGCCACCATGCTTCAATTGCGCGTTCCCCGCGATCTGAAGCAGCTCTGTGCCAGCGCTCTTCTGGTTGGCTTAGTCGCGTCTCCGGCTGTCGCCCAGCCTCCCCCGGCTGCTGCGGACAGCGCAACGCAGAGAGAAACGAACTTCAAGGCCGGCTTCCTGAACGGCTGCATCAAGACTAAACAGCAGCGTGGCGTCGACGAGCGGTATGTACGGGCGTACTGTCTCTGCGCCATGCTGGAGTTCCGGGCCGCCATGTCTGAGACGGAGTTTCGGGAAATCATTGGGTCCGATAGCGGCAACAAGAAGGCGCTCTACGATTTACCGCAGTTCGCGCGTGGCTTGTTCGCGCAGGTCGAGTGCGAGAACGTCGGGAGGTATGACGGCGCCTCCATCGATCCCTCGGAGGCCGACCTAGGACCTCCGCGTCGATTTGACAGGTTTTCGATCCGCCTGCCTCGCGGATTCATTGCGGCGCTCGCACCTGCGGATGTGCCGGGGAGCGTCCAGAACTTCTTCCGGCTCCACGCTGATCTTGAGACTGCGGCAATGTTGTCGGTGGGGATTGCGCCCGCCACAGTGTTTCCCGGCAGTCGGCTCGTCGCGGCACCGGAATGGTACCTCACCATGACTGTCGAGTCCCTGAAGAGCCGGCGGTGGGAGAACTGGGTCCACAGGCCCATCGGAGATCGAGCAATCGGATCGCTGACCTTCAAGGCCGTGGAATGGTCGGCCTCTGTGGCGGGAACGGAGCAGACCGGCCTGATTTACGTGACCGTTATAGGCGACGAAGTGATCGTCGTGACTACCCACGACGTGAAATCACATGCGGCCGCGACCCTCGCGATGATGCAGGCGAGCATGAAGACGTTCATTTTCTACGGAACCGACGGTGGAGAGCGCGGCGCAGAACGGGCTGAGTGAGCGTGGTGACCGTCGCCATCGGTGCCCTCGCTCTGAAGTCCCTGATAGCTGAGCGACTCTCCCGGAACTGTGGGCCCGCCATCGTCGAGCGTGACGAAGGTCAGATCGGTTCGCTCGCGGACGGCTCGAAGCACGTGGTCGCGAAGCGTTTGCTGGACATTGAGGTCGACCACCGCGCCTGCGAGCTCTGTTTTGGCGGCGCTGATCCTTGACGCCGAGTCCGCGGTCACTGCTCCGTATACCGTGCCGCCGAGCGCACCGAACATGCCGCCAGCTGCGGCCACGCCAAGTCCGACTCCCGCCGCCACGCAGATCAGGGCCCCGAACCCTCGAGCTCCGCCACACGCCTCAATCACCCCGCCCGTGAAGGAAAGCCCCGGAGAGACGCCGGCGACGAGCCCCGATCCGGCGCCCTTGAGTGCGCCCATCCCCTTTCCGCTCGTCGTCAGCCGTACTTCGGGGGAAAACGAAGCCCTTGGGACGCCGACGGTGTTGAGCTCGGCTCGGATCTCGTCCGAACTGCCTTGCGGCGCGCGAGCCTGATGGTGAGCGCAGCCCCAGAACCCGACCGATACCGCGAGCACGAGACCAAGCACGGACGCATGACGCCTCGCGAATCGCATGACGGCCTCCTTGCGCTGCCATGCAGCGTGGCCCAATGGTCTCCGGCCCGCGTCACAGCGGCGTCACAAGCGCGCTGGTCGAGTCGCTCGCGCGGCGCGCCTCTGGGCAGTCGTTCCTGGGAGCGCTCGCCTTCTTGCCGGCCGAGTTCCGGCGCGGGTTCTGACGTCTCGCCTGGTCGGCGGTCAGGTCCTGCGAGTCCCACGCTGGCTAGGAGGTCGCGCGCGCCGGAGCCGCAGTTCCTGCACCGCTGCTTCGACACCTGGCGCGGCGTCGGCGACGTCGTCACGGGCATGCAGCGGCATGGCTTCCAGGTCAGCCTCGGCGACCACGGCGCCGGCCAGGGGATCCCGGTGTTCTAGCGGGGCACGGCAGGCACCAGCCGCTCGAGGCCGCCGGCACGGCGCAGGCGGCGACGCCGTGGAAGGCCGTTCAGCAGGCGGCATTGCAGGCCGTGAGATAAAGGATCATGTCGCGCGCGCGATCGCGAGAATCGTCAACACTCACTGCCCAGCCAATGCCCGAAGAGCGCTGCTACCTCTGCGATGCCATCATTATCCGCAACGACCAAGTCGTCCGTCATCACGGCCTGATGATGCACCGACAGTGCTACGAGGAGGACATCCGGAAAGGGCGGTGAGGGGTCCGCGCAGCAGCAGCGATCGCCCGCTTCAGATAACCCCAATCGACGGGCTTCGTCACATAGTCGAACGCGCCGCGCTGCAGGAGCTGCCGCGCTTCGTTTTCTTCGTGATTGCCGCTGACGATGATGATTGTCGGTGGTTGCGGGCTTCCTCGCAGGTGATCGAGAATGGTATGGCCGTCGATGCCTGGCATCCGAATGTCGAGCAGCACGACGTGCGGAGGGAACACCTCAGCCTAGAGCGAATACCCGATGAGGCGCGCTCAAACTCCTGCTCCTGCTGGCCTCGCACGCCTGCGCCTCGTCACGTTGGAAGAGCTGTTGAGGTGGACGTGAAGACGCAACGAGCGCCGAGGAATCCTCGGCGCTCGTGTGCTGCTTGGCGGTACGGCGGCGGTCGATGAACCACTAGTCGCCGACCGGATGTTTGTTGACGATGGTATAGACGATCTGATCGAAGACTATGTGAACGTCCAAGAGCTTGAAGCCGGGCGGCGTCAGGAAGTTTGCCAATGTCTGTGCGCATGGTGCGCCGAAACCAGGTGGAGGAGGAGGACCTGGTGGAGTGACGGGGCACGCCACGGGAACGCCGGCGCTGGTTGCGCATGATGAGACTTCCAGAGGACCAGGGACCGGCCCCCCAACGCGACATGTGAGGATCACTGTATCAGCGGCCCGCACGGGTCCCGGCCAAATCCCCAGCAGGAGCAGTAACCCTACGCTTATGGCTGCACCACGCGCCTTTTGCATGCCGACCTCCGTTTCGGTGAGAAGGTGCGCTGAAAACCCGCAATGACGACGCGCTACGCGCACCTGTCGCCCTAGCACCTCCGGGAAGCGATGCGCGCGCTCGACGAACCGCCACCAGCACCCGACGGTGCCCAGGCCGTCAGCGGCCGCCAGGCACCATTTGGGCACCGGATGCCGGAGGCGCTGAGAAGGCAAAACGCGGGCATTGTACAACCCCGCGTTTCGTTTCTGCGATTTAATGGCGGGCTCGACGGGACTTGAACCCGCGACCTCTGGATTGACCGAGCGCGACGCCCTCGGTTGCACCGCGTCGCCGAAGTGGTGTAACTCGCTGATCTCTCATGGCGAGCAGTGGGAGATCACGCGTACGGCGCTGTTGGATCTAGTGGGCCCCAATAGGGGTGGTTTAGAGGGCCGAGGGCACGGTCGGAAACATCCAAGGCGGTGCAACCGTCAGGTTAACTTTCGGGATGGACAACGTGTCGAGACCGGAACGGGATTCGCCCGTGAGGCTGGTTGCTTGTTCCGGATACCGTTCGAGGTGTCTGCCCTTCAGCCGAGAAGGCGAATAACTCCGCCCCTCCGAAAAGCCTTGCTGGTTCAAATCGGCGGCCCGCAATGTACCGTGGGCAAACACAGCGGCCCCCCGCGAATTCCGTGTCCGGGTGCGGTTCTAGCGCCGCCGCACGTCTTGATGCGCTTTGCGGGCAACCTCCCGCCTTAACCTCCGTCCACAGCTTCTCCACATATACACAGTTGTCCACAGACCCAGAATCGCACGGCGTGACGCGGTCTCGCGGGTTGAGGGCGCGAAAAACGACCGTCGATTCACCCACCGCGAGCACCAACGCAAAAAATACCCCATTCGACGGGGTCACGAGCGCCTCGAGGCGCGTGCACAAAGCATCTGATGCGGACAAACGAAGCATTGACATCCTCGATCGCGGGATCTTAAGTTAACCTCCGCGATCGAATCGCTGCCGTAAGACAAGACGAAGGCGAGAATAGATGAGCAGATCTTCCGTTTGGTGCTGAACCCGTGAGGGCCGGAACTCGTCGGACGCCACTCGCACGAGTAGAAGGACGCCGTCGCATGACGCCGTCTTATGATGCCGTCGTATGCGCCGCTTCCCCGGGTGTCCGCAGCGACCGCGCCGCTGAAGCGCGCCCCGAAACCATCAGCACGACCTGGTTCAGCGCGACTGGTCAAACTTTTAGTGCCTCTTGCGCTCCCGAGAGAGGGCGACCATACTGCTCGTCTCTAGTAGAGGAGCGCATCATGCCGCCGCAAATCGGGGAGGTCCTTGACCGTCTCGGGTGCCTGAGGCACCCTTGCGATCTCGATCTGCTGCTGTTCTTCTCTCGTCATCCGCGGGCCTTCCTCGTCAGCGAACGCCTCGCCCAGTACGTCGGGTATGACCTCCCACAAGTCGCACAGTCGCTCGAGACCCTGATCGCCGCCGGGCTCCTACAACGGTCCCCGGACTCGACCCATCCCGCGCGGCTTTACCTTCTCACGCCGGGCAGCACGCTCGGCGAGTGGCTCTCATCGCTCCTGCGATTCGTCGCAACACGAGAAGGGCGCGCGGCTGTCATCCACGCGCTCAAAGTGCGGCAATCCCCGGCACCTCCGGCAGGGCAATCCTCAGCATCCGCGGGTCGTCGCGAGCCTGAACCCGTCGCGAGCGTTCGAGGTGTCCCATGGAGGTTAGAGGTGCTTTATGCCTGAAGCAGACGTGGTGAAAACAGGAATCAACGGGCTCGACGAGATTCTTTTCGGCGGCTTCCCGCGGGGGAACACCATCCTGGTCTCGGGAGCGGCCGGGACGGGAAAAACGACACTCGGGGTCGAGTTCGTGTATCGCGGCGCCCGCCAGTTCCACGAGCCGGGAATGATCGTCCTGTTCGAAGTGGCGCCCGATAAGCTCGTTCGCGACGCGGCGCTCTTCGGGTGGGACTTGCGCGAACTCGAGCGTGACGGGCGACTGAAGATCGTATTCACGACGCGGCAGGTCTTTCAGCAGGAGCTTCTGCAAGCCGACAGCGTGCTCCTTGCGGAGGCCGCAGAGTTTGGCGCGCGGCGGCTCTTCGTCGACGGTCTCGTCCCGCTCCCCGAGCCCAATGGCGGGGACTCTCGCGACGCCTTCCATCTCCTTGCCGAGGGGCTGCATCGCGAGAACCTGACGGCGATGCTCGCGCTGGAGTCGACGTTTGCCGACGCCGAAGCCATGCGAGCGCCCGAGGAGTTCGTCGCCGACACGATCCTGCGGCTCAGCATCGAGCCGGTCCAGCGCGCCGTGCTGCGGTCGATCGAGGTCGTTAAGTCGCGCGGCCACGAGTATGCCCTGGGACGTCACTCGTTCCGGATCGTCAACGGTCAGGGGCTCGAGGTCTATCGACGCGTCCAGGCGCCCCGCGGTGTCAAGCGCGAAGGGGGCGCCTCGTTCGACCCAACCTCGCGGGTCACGACGGGCATTCCCGGGCTCGACGAGCTAGTGAACGGCGGGTATTTCGTGGCGAGCACGACGCTCGTCGTCGGGATCTCGGGCGCCGGCAAGAGCGTCATGGCCTTGCAGTTCATCGCGGAAGGGGCGCGGCGCGGCGAGCGCAGCCTCATGATCACCCTGGACGAGCCGCCGGCCCAGGTCCTCCGCAACGCCCATAGCATCGGGATTGATCTCCCATCGGTCATCGATCGGGGGCTGGTGCATCTGTGGTACGAGCCGGCACAAGAGTTCGAGATCGACCGCCATTTCGCTCAGATTGAGGCGATCGTCGAGGACTTCAAGCCCAAGCGCGCGGTGATCGACAGCTTGTCGACCTACGGGTCGAGCCTGGGCGCCAGCGAACGCAGTTTTCGCGACTTCTTCCATGCCGTCGTCGCGCTGATGAAGGAGCGTCAGGTCACCGCGGTCTACAACCACGAGAACCCCGAAATGCTCGGCATGTCGTCGATGATGGGAGAGTTCAAGGTCAGCTCGCTGGTGGACAACATCATTTTGATGAACTGGGTCGAGCTGGGCGATACCTTTCGGCACGCGCTCACGGTCGCCAAGATGCGGGCAATGCCGACGCGCCGAACGACCCACGAGTGCGAGATCGTGAACGGCCAGGGCATGAAGGTGCTCCCGCGACCGCTCGTTGGAGCGCTCCCTATGGTGCCCTTCGCCAGCTACGTCGGGCTAATCTCTCGCGCGCCCGAACGCCGTGGCCAGGTGGTCCCCGAAAGGGCCCTTTAACCGCCGTCCTTGTCAGTCGTGGCGCTCGACAAGACCGTCTTCGAGCCCGACGCGGCATGGAAGCGGGCCCTCGAGAAGTACGGGGCCGCGACCCACCTGACCGTCGAGCTCTATGGCCGCGACGCGCGCTGGCCCATTGCGCAGGTGCATCCAACTCCCCTGTTTGAGCTTCTGGCGCCGGGCCATCATGCGCTGAGCATGTTCGCCGCGTGCGTTCAACGCTGCCTGACTCAGACCGCCGCGGCGTCCACGATTGTCGTCGAGCAGCGGCACAGCCTCGCGGTCATCGGGAGCCCGCTCATGCTCAACGGCGAGGTAGTCGGTGCGGCCGTCGCCGCCTACGTCTTGACCGCCTTCCCCGATGAGCACGCGGTGCGGCGGCTCGCGAAAGAGTGCAACGTTACCTTCGCCGCGCTGTCGCGGCGGATCCGTGAGGAATTGCCGCTCACTCGCGCGCGCTCGAACGTGTATGGCGAACTGCTCCAAGTACTCTGCAACGCCCTCCTCAGCGAGAGCTATCGCGCCCGGCAGCAGGAGCGCACTGCGATGCGCCTGACGGCCGCGGACCGGGCGAAGGACGACTTTCTGGCCATGCTCTCTCACGAACTGCGCAACCCGCTCGGGGCGATTCAGATTGCGTCTCAGATCATCCGACTGGGGGGGGCGAGCCAGGCGGCCGTTCAGAAGGCGGCCGAAATCGTCGATCGGCAGGTCAAGCACATGGCGCGGCTACTGGATGACCTACTGGATGTGTCCCGCATCACGAGCGGCCGGATCGAGTTGCGGAAGTCGTCGGTGCCCTTGGCGACAGCGGTGGCCCACGCCATGGAAACGAGCCGAGCGCTGATTGACGCGCACGGACACTCGTTGACGATTTCCCTGCCTGAGGAGCCTATTCTGTTGGAGGCCGACCCCACGCGTCTGGAGCAGATCGTCACCAATCTCCTCGACAACGCGGCAAAATACACGCCGCCGAAGGGGCACATCGCGGTGATGGCCTCCCTAGAGGAGAACGGCGTCGTGCTTCGGGTGCGGGACACCGGCGTCGGCATCTCATCGGAGATGCTTCCCCGCGTGTTTGACCTCTTCGCGCAAGGTGATCCATCTCTGGCACACTCCCAGGGAGGTTTGGGGATTGGCCTCACGATGGTGCAGAAGCTCGTCGACCTCCACGGCGGGACGGTCACGGTCCACAGTGAGGGCCTGGGCCGAGGCACCGAAGTCGTGGTCCGACTGCCGCTCGGAACCCGGTCTCACACGCCACCGGAGCCAGCCTCTGAGGGGAGGGTTCGTCCCTCGCACCACATCCTTGTGGTCGAGGACAACCCAGATGCGCGCGAGATGCTTCGAGTCACTTTGGAGGTGGACGGGCATCGTGTCGAGGTGGCGGAGGACGGGCCCCAAGGCGTCGCGATGGCGCGGTCGAGCCGTCCACAGATTGTGCTGGTCGACATCGGTCTTCCAGGACTCAACGGCTACGAGGTCGCGAAGCAGATGCGAGCACTCTTGGGGAGGCACGTGCGGCTGATCGCTGTGACCGGGTACGGGCAACCGGAGGATCGACGTCGAACGAAGGAGGCGGGATTCGACGCGCACCTGACTAAGCCAGTGTCTTGTGAGCAGATTGCAGAAGTGCTGGAGGGCAGATAAGCACGCGCCTTCTACGGCGTGGCGGATGGCGCAAGACAGTGCCGCGCTTTTCAGACGCCTAGCAGGCGCTAAGGGGTCGATCGATCGACCCTTTGGTTTTCGCTACTTATGTGGTTGCGGCGGCTGGATTTGAACCAGCGACCTTTGGGTTATGAGGGGAAATCCGGTCGCCATGACAACCAAGAGGAGCCAATAAGAACCAGCGATGACATGGGCTTGCAGAGGGACGCCATCGGAGCGTCTAGGCTCATCTCGGTCGGTTTACTTCATAGGCGCTTCATAGCTGTCCGGAGCCGCTGATCAAGATTCAATTCGGGGACGACGCATCCACCACATCACGTTCCGAGCGATGCGAGCCAGCCACGGACTTCCTCGATCAGCGTTCGCGGTCGCACGACACGCACTCCCTCGCCTGAACGGAAGTGTCTGATGTTGTGCGTCACGAGGATGCGGGCCCCTGCGCCGATAGCGGCGGCGAAGATTGGGACGTCCTTCGCGTCTGCAAGCTCGCGAGCCCGTTCCCGGTCGTGCGGTGTCGGGCGGTGGAGCTGGAGTGGAACCGCACGGAGGAACTCCTCGAAAAGCGGCGCGGCTTCTGGGAGCTTGGCGGCCAGATTCCGTCGCACCTCGGCAACGGCGGCTTCGGGGAGCACCAGGCGAAGGAGGCCAAGCTCACCAAGAACCAGGATCGCGTGACTGGCGCCCGTGCGAGATAGCAGTCCGGCGATCAGGACGTCAGCATCGACGCAAACGTGGAGCGGCTCAGTCTTCTCGGGCCGGGCCACCCAGATCCTTCAAGGACAGCTTTCGCGCTCGACGCAGACGGTCCATCTCGGCAGCAAGGCGTGGCACGACAAGCACTCGAGGACTGAGGAGCAGCGCACCATCGAGGTCGACCACCGTCAGCGGGTCCCCTTCACCGAGCCGGTACTTCTCGCGTAGGGATGCCGGAAGGGTCAGAGTCCCTCGCCCTCGGACCTGAATCGTCATGGTGGGGTAGGTATCCATACTGAAAATCAGTATATCAGAATTCCTGGGGCCGGCAGTTCGGCAGAACACGGGGCGAATCCCCGACGGGATCCGGCATACAGACGTGTTATCGCGGCGCCTGACTAACCTGCCCTTCGAGGGCTGGGCTTCGGCGTCGGCAAGATAATTGGTCCTGACATATCATGGTGTCGTGAAGGGGATACGCCACCCTTTGCAGTTGTACCAGTACGTGGCGTTGTGTATCGGCGGGCGGCATGAAGCCGACGCACCCGTGCGCCCCGCCCCCTCGGCCTTGGCGCCCCAGGACCTGCGCCCGAGGATCTGTAGAAGCACCGCCCCGTCCGCCTACACGGCCGCAGCACTAAAAGGCTAAAGACTTCCCTTCTAACCGCCGTCGCCACCAGCGTGAACGCGTCTGGCCGCGCGCGAGAACCGCGCCCGCGTCTCCGCAAGAACCCGTGTCCAAAGTCCTGCCAAATCGCGGACGTGGCGGTTCTTCGAAAGTGACCCGGGCGATCGCGTGCTGAGTTGGACCTGTACCTCACCTGCCGACGTCTCCATCACCGCCACCACCGAGGCCCCGATACCTCAGTCTGTTAGGACTTCGTCGCGTCTCACGCACCCCTGACTAAAGAGTCCCCCTCGGCGGCGGTGCGGGCCTCCATCCACATTTCCACCGTTGTCCACAATCGCAAAATTGCACGGTGTGACGCCCGCTCGGGGCCAGGGGATCGAGAATTGTGTGATTTTCTCTGACCGCGATAGACGATGCGTCATGATTCCCCGCATAAATCCAGGCGAGGATGATTCGTTGCGCGGGTCGCATAGCACTTGATGCGGGGAATGGTGTATCCAGCCCGAAAAAATTCGGATTGACAAGCCTTTGGCCATCGCTTAGCTTTCCGGTCTGTTCTCGGGTTGGACGCTCGGGGCTCCTGTCGATACGGCACCCGGACAGTTCTCCGACGCCCATGCGAGGCCGCTTGGGACCCCAGGGCCGGTTCGCCCGTGATGGCGCCCGTGACGGCCGGACTTCTTTCCGGACCAGGGAGGGCAGGAAGATATCTGCTCTTGGCGGGACGGGTGTTCCGACTGTTCTAGAGACCCCGCGGATCCTCGACCTCGTGGGCACCGCACAGCGTGCGGCCCCCGGAGTGCCCTTGCTGATCCGCGGCGAACCCGGCGTCGGCAAGGACATCCTGGCTCGCCTCATCCACGCCGCCACGGCGCGTCACCCGAATTCCTTCATCAAGGTGAACTGCGGGGGTCAGCCCGAGGACCGGGTCGAGGCCGATCTATTCGGCCACGAGATGGGGGCCTGCCCCCTGGCGCTTCGGCAGCGGCTCGGGAGCTTCGAGTTCGCGCACCACGGCACGGTCTACCTGGAGGAGATTGGGGCCCTGCCGCGCACCCTGGTCCCCAAGCTCCTGTACGTGCTGCGAACGGGGAAGTTCTCGCGCACCGGCGGCCCCGAGATCATCTGGGTCGGTGGGCGCGTCATCGCCTCGACAGTGCAGAGCGGGCCGACAGGCGGTGATGACGACCTCTGGCAGGAACTGCACCGTCTCAACGTGGTCGAGCTCCGGATCCCTCCACTGAGGCAGCGAAGGGACGAGATACCAGTCTTCGCATCATTTTTTCTTGAGCAATTCAACCGTCGGCATCGACAGGACGTCCGGCTCTGCTCTGACGCGATGGCCACGTTCATGGAGCACTCATGGCCTGGGAATATCCGCGAACTCGAGGAGACAGTTCACCGGCTGGTCGTCGGTGGAGCGATGTCCCCCGTGCCCTAGCCGATCCAATCGCCACTCCTTGACTCCTGTGGACCGTGGCCCGAAACGTTTGTCGCGGAGCGCGCCCGAAACCCCGGCGCTCCCAGACCTCGTAGGTGTACGGTATGCCCGGCTGGCACTTTAGGCCCCGCGGCATCATCGTCGACGAGGAAACCTTTGGCGGTGTCACCGAGCTCGAGATCCGCCAGGCTGTGCGTCTGCGGTATGCGGTCTCGATGCTGACAATCCACCAGAGCCGCAACGGCTATGTCGCCAATCCTGCTGAGGCGGCTGAGCAGCTTGCTGAAGTGGTCAGCCCATTGATTCGAAATACCGATCTCATTGAGATCGGGCCCTCCGCCGCTACTGTTCGGGTTCTGCTGGTCGGCGGAGAATTGGGGGACCTCCGCAATATCGTTCAGCGCATCATCGCCGAAATCAGCCACCACCGGTTCGACGAGCGGCACACTCCTGTCGTCCTGAGCATTGGCGGCAGCTGTTTCCCCGTCACGGCCGGGAGCTCCCGAGAACTCTTTATTCAGGCCGACGCCTTGGCGGCAGAGGCCCGCCAAGCACTGGATCCCTACTCGACGTATCGACTCCCTGACCGCTTAGACGGGGGGCCCTAACAGCATCCCGGGGAACACCAGGGTACGCTCATTTGTAGCGGCTTCAGGCTTCCGGGGGGGGCCGCGGCCCCTACGCAGTTCGCGTAGATCGGCCGTGCATCCTTTCACGATATCGTTCACACACCCACGGCGGCCTGCTCATGCGGTGAGCCGGCCCGAGCCTACTTGGGCGGATCAGTCTTTTCTGAGGGCGGACCCGCCGACCCGCTGGTGGACGACGTCGAGGTGGCCGCTCGCCGTTCCAGCGGCTTCTGGTGCTCGGCAATCACTTGATTCCAGCGCTCTCGCCGCTCGTCGGAATTGGCTTTGAGCTGGTCAGTGCGATGGAACAGCGCAAATGCGCGCTGCCGGAACGACACGTAGGAGAGCAGGGCTTTCATGGTGGTCGGCCTCAATGGGTCAGCGGTGGAAGGCGAAAGCGCGATGGCACGATCCTCCGGCTCACGCAGTCTTGGCTCCTCAATCTAGCCGCGAGCGGCCGGCGCGCCTGTTCGACCTTGGTCCAATAGCCAACGGCCGGCGGATCGGATGAAGCTGTGGAGCAAGGCGACATGCAGCTTCAGCAGCGATGTGGCGAGCGGGGGGCTGCGCAGGGGACCAAAGGAGAGTCATATGAAGTGGTTCAAGGCGGGCGCGTGGGGTTTTGTCGTTGGCAGTATCGTCACGATGATCGTCGGCTTCAGCTGGGGCGGCTGGACGACGGGCGGCACCGCGAGCCGCACCGCGATCGAGCGGGCCAATGCGGCGGTGACCGCAGCACTGGTCCCCGTCTGCATCGAGAAGTCGAAGGCTGATCCCGCCAGGGCAAAGAAGCTTGGGGCGTTGAGGGCGCTGACGTCGTCCTATGAGCAGAGCGAGGCCGTGCTCAAAGGCGGCTGGGCCACCGTCGGCACGGCCGAGGCCAATCGCGATGTCGCGGAAGCCTGTGCCTCCAAACTGGTCGAGGTGGCGGCGAAGTAGGCCACCGTCAGTCCGCCGTCAGGCTCCGCCCTCCTGCGCCTCCTCCTGGATGCGGCGCAGGTGGTTGCTTTCCTTGAAGCTCTCCCCGTTAGAGCTTGGTCGTGGGGGGCTGGATCTTCCGGGCTCTGAACGGCTCCGCGGGTGGGGGGCTCTTCGTCGCCTTCGTCGCGGCGCTCATCGTGCTCATGGCCCAGCGGAACACCTGGGAACGTGAACGTCACATCCCGGGTGGCCAGGTCGAACCTCGGACCTGGTCACGGTGCACGGCCCGGGCGAAGTCCACCGCAAGAGGAGGAGCGTATGAAGATTCGTCCGTTGCACGATCGGCTTCTGGTGGAGCGGCTCGAGGAGAAAGAGGTCAAGAAGGGCGGGATCATCATCCCGGACACGGCCAAGGAGAAGCCGCAGGAGGCCAAGGTGATCGCCGTCGGCAACGGCAAGGTCACCGACGAGGGCAAGAAGATCCCGCTCGACGTGAAGGCCGGGGACAAGATTCTGTTCGGGAAGTACTCCGGCTCCGAGGTCAAGCTCGATGACAAGGAGTACCTGATCATGCGCGAGGAAGACGTCCTCGCCATTCTCGAGTAAGGAGGGACGTGAGCGATGCCAAAGCAGCTCAAGTTCGCCGAGGACGCCCGGGCGGCGCTGCTCCGGGGCGTCAACATCATGGCGGAGGCCGTGAAGGCCACGCTGGGGCCGAAGGGCCGCAACGTCGTCATCGATAAGAAGTTCGGCAGCCCGACGATCACCAAGGACGGCGTCACCGTCGCCAAGGAGATCGAGCTCAAGGATCCCTACGAGAATATGGGCGCCCAGATGCTGAAGGAGGTCGCCTCCAAGACCTCCGACGTCGCGGGCGACGGCACGACCACCGCGACCGTGCTCGCACAGGCGATCTATCGGGAAGGGCTCAGGAACGTCACGGCGGGCGCCAACCCGATGGGGCTCAAGCGCGGCATCGAGGCCGCCGTGGGTGCCGTGACCGAGGAGCTGAAGAAGATCTCGAAGTCGACGAAGGACAAGAAGGAGATCGCCCAGGTCGCGACGATCGCCTCGAACAACGACAGGACGATCGGCGACTTGATCGCCGAGGCGATGGAGAAGGTCGGCAAGGACGGCGTCATCACGGTCGAGGAGTCGAAGTCGGCTGACACGGTTCTGGATTTGGTCGAGGGCATGCGGTTCGACCGCGGCTACCTCTCGCCGTACTTCGTGACGGACGCCGAGCGCATGGAGGTCGTGTTCGAGGACGCGTTCGTCCTCATCTACGAGAAGAAGATCAGCGTGATGAAGGACATGCTCCCGCTGCTGGAGCAGGTCGCCCGGGTGGGCAAGCCCTTCCTCATCATTGCCGAGGACATCGATGGTGAGGCGCTGGCGACCCTGGTCGTGAACAAGCTCCGCGGGACGCTGAACTGCGCCGCGGTGAAGGCGCCGGGCTTCGGCGACCGCCGGAAGGCCATGCTCGAGGACATCGCGGCCCTGACCGGCGGCACGGCGATCACCGAGGATCTCGGGATCAAGCTCGAGAACATCAAGCTCGAGGACCTCGGGAAGGCCAAGAAGGTGGTCGTGGACAAGGACAACACCACGATCGTCGAGGGCGCGGGCAAGTCCAGCGCGATCGAGGGGCGCATCAAGCAGATTCGCGTCCAGATCGAGGAGACGACGAGCGACTACGACCGCGAGAAGCTGCAGGAGCGGCTGGCCAAGCTGGCCGGCGGCGTGGCGGTGATCAAGGTCGGCGCCGCGACCGAGACCGCGATGAAGGAGAAGAAGGCCCGCGTGGAGGACGCGCTCAACGCGACCCGCGCCGCGGTCGAAGAAGGCATCGTGCCGGGCGGCGGCGTGGCCCTGCTCCGTACGGCGAAGTCCATCGATAAGCTGAAGCTCGAGGGCGACGAGACGGTGGGCGCGATGATCGTCAGACGGGCGCTCGAGGAGCCCATCCGCCAGATCGTCGAGAACGCCGGCGCCGAGGGGAGCGTCATCGTCGAGAAGGTGAAGCACGAGACGGTGGCCACCCGGGGGTTCGACGCCGACAGCATGGAGTTCGTGGACATGCTCCAGGCGGGGATCATCGACCCGACCAAAGTCGAGCGCGTGGCGCTCGAGAACGCGGCATCGATCGCCTCCCTGCTGCTCACCACCGAAGCGCTCGTCACGGATATCCCGGAGGACAAGTCGGCAGCCGCGCCTGCGATGCCGCACGGTGACATGTATTAGCGAGGAGGGCGGTAACCCTCTTGTGGAAGCTTTCGTTGCGGCCCGGCTCGACTCGCGACCCGGGCTGCTTCACCGTCCGGCGCCGCCATGGCGGCAGAGTTCCGCCATCGAGATCTTGGCCGTGACATCTTTCCAAGTGAAACGGCCCGTCACCTTGCGGGCGAGCCCTTTCAAGTTGCGGCAAAGGGGGGTGACCACAGATGTCCTTGATGTGTTCAAACGCAGTATGTAAGACAAAGGCGGGGATGTGTACGCATGAGAAGGTGACGGCGGGTTTGGTCGTGCTGCTCGCCGTTGGCTTTGCCGTGGCGAAAAGCTTTAGCCTCTTCTAGGATCCGCCGGAGCCGCGTGAGACGCGAGATCGGAAGCGCCATCGGGACCCACTGACGGTGGTTGCTGTCGTGCACGGCTGGCCCTTGAGAATCGGCTGATCGCACTTTGCACAGGTCCAATGCTGACTCATGTTTTACCTCTCCAAAATCAGCCTATACTCCGTCCTCCGAGAGGACGGGGTGTAGGGTGTCGAGGAGACTCGGAGGGTGGAAATGGACAGAGGGGCGGCGATGCTGGCGGTCGTTCTGGATGTATACGAAGGCGGTAAAGACTTGATCCCGGGTTGGAACCTGAAGGAGCATGCGGAAAACGCATTTGCGACAGGTGGCGTCGAAGAGCTCAGGCGGTACTACGAGGCGTGCCTGACTGGTTCGGGCCACCGAGTGAAGACAACCCTCGAAGGTGACAGACGAAAGACTTTGGAATCGGAGCGCGAGCGCTTCATGTCGATGTACCTGGGTGCTGCCCGGTGAGTAGGAGAGGAACCCGTCGTACGGGGCGAGGGAGTTCCGCTCTCGTTGCGTAGGCGGCTATCGAGAGAACAGTACACGGAGGGAGTAAGACGAGGAGCGCATCGATCCCGGCAGGGGTGTCTCTGGGGTGGCGTAATCATGGGTGGTACGCCCCGGAGCACTCACGGTCAGGAGGCCAGGAATCCCGAGAAAGCCCCCGTGTCACCTCTTCCGCACCGGCGGAACGGCAGGTTGGAGAGCGTGCGGCTCGCTCAGCAGCATGAGTCCATATCGGAAATCCCCGCGGCAACCCAGATGAAGCGCCGGATCTTCGGCCTTGAGAACGAGTACGGTCTCACCTGCACCCTGAACGGCGAGCGTCGCATGTCGCCCGACAACGTCGCGCGGTACCTCTTCGAGAAAGTCATCCCTGGTGCCCACCACGCGAACGTCTTCCTCGAGAACGGCGCGCGCCTCTACCTCGACACCGGGTTCCACCCCGAGTACGCGACGCCCGAGTGCGATGACGTCGCTGAACTCGTCATCCACGACAAGGCAGGGGAGCGGATCGTCGACGACCTCCGGCACCAGGCCGAGAAGCGCCTGCAGGAAGACGGCATTGAGGGGAATATCCTGCTGTTCAAGAACAACACGGACGAGAATTACCTCGTCAGCCGCGACGTGTCATTTCAGCGCCTGGCCGACCCACGTCCTCGCCTTCTGTGGCTCCATCCCTCTCCCCTTTCGTACTTCCGACTCACCGCATCCGGCTACGCGCGGGCGAGCACCCGCGACACTCTGTTACACTGCGGCCGATGTCCGACGACGCCCCCAAGAGCGCGTTCGAGCTGGCAATGCAGCGCCTTCAGCAGAAGGACAAGGAGGCCAACGTCGGTGATCGCCCGCTCACCGACGCCCAGAAGGGCGCCATCGCCGAGGCCCGCCAAGTCTACAGGGCGAAGAGCGCCGAGCGGGAGATTCTCCACCAAGCCGCGCTCCGCAAGGCCGCGACCCGTGAGGAGGTCGAGTTGCTGAACGAGAATCTGCGGCGCGATGTGGAGAGGCTGGTGAGCGACCGCGACCGCAAGATCGCCGAGATCAGGGGCGAGGCGTCTCCGTAGGACTCGAAGGAGTTCGCTCCTGAAGAAGCATTGGAGGCCCGCCGCTCCTGCCTGCAACAGGATTGCCCCATCGGTGTCCAGTTCAATCGGGGAGCAGAACATTTTCGACATGTGGCGGTCACCCGCTCGAGGCCGCGGGCACGGCGCAGGGTCCGGCGCCCTGGGCGGCAGTGCAGCGGGCGGCGCGGGAGAAGCCATCGGAGTCAGGGTAGACGGATGGACGGAGACCGCACCCGAGGCCCCCATGACGATTCCGCCTCGGCTCAGGCGAGGATCATCGTGCGTGCCGCTTGGCGACCGGGCCATCCCAGCGTCGGGCGTCCATCCGCCTACCTCGACGGTAGCATCGCTGTCTCCAGCCCAACGACAAATACCGTGTGCGCCTTCAGCCTCCCGAGATCGTAGCCCTCGGGACGGCCTATTTGTAGTAGCCGACGCCGCAGCCTAGATCGCCGACCTTGGTGACGAAGCTGATCTTCTCGACGGGCGTGGTGTCCGCGCCGGGGCGCGGAAACATGTAGCTGACCTCCGTGAGCATGTCCTTCTGCGCCGCTCGGTAGAATTCTTCGCCGAACGGCTTTCCGGTCTTGTCCTTGAGGGCTCGTACATCCGTACCGATGAGGTTCTTATTATAAAGCCGCCCTCGCCGTTGTTGAACATCGCAAGCGCCTAACCGTCTGGTCCGCCTTCACCGCGGCGACCGCCTTGTCGAGCATGGCCTTGGCCTCAACCGCGGTGCCGAGCTGGCCTTGCTGTTGCGCTAGCAAGACCTCCGGAGCCACAAACGTACTGACTGCGACGCTCTAACAAGACACGCGTCGTCACGATTTACCCGCGCGTCGGTTGAGCAGCCGCCGAATGGTCGCCTCCAGATCCTTGGGCAGGCACGGCTTCGTCAGGAAGACGGCAGCGCCCGCCTCCAGCGCGCCTCGTTGAGCCGCTTGGTGGGGGAAGGCGGTGAAGAAGATCACCGGGATGTGTCGCGTCAGCGCGTGTTCCTTGATGCGCTTCGTAGCAGCGATGCCGTCTACACTTGGCATCGAGAAGTCAAGAACGATCACGTCAGGCCGCGACTCCAACGCTGTCTGAACGGCCGCTTCGCCATCCGTGACGGTCAGAACCGCGAATCCGCACTGCGTGAGGTACATGTCGTAGAGTTCTCGAGTGTCGAAGGTGTCGTCGGCAATCAGGACGAGTCCAGCACCGCGAGAGCGAGCGGCGGTAGTGTCTGCCTCCTGCGGCTCACTGGGAACGTGATCCGCTGCAGCGTCGCCGTCTCTTCCGGCTTGAATCGAACGACGGCGCGTGAGGCGGTAGCGGCTCAGCGCGATCCTGTCCACGGTCGTGGCGAGCCTGTGCCGGGACTCCACAAGGCCATGTTCATTTTACAAAGCCTTGGACGCCGCGTTCGCCTCGTCACTTGACCCGTCATGCCCCGTTTCCGCTGAGGCGGGGGTGGAACGGCCGCTATACGGACCGTTCGCGCCAACCTCGTAGTTCTACCTACATTTTTCGCGTAGGCGGCACTCGCCGGTCAAGGAGAATCGCCGTGAGGTTGTGAAATTCTTTCCCCGCACAGGTAAGTACCCCCTCACCATCCGAATCGACGGCCGCTCGTTGTTGCACAACGGTGTGACGGAATCCTGGCGGCATCGCGTAGCGCGTACGGAGCCCCGCGACAGCGCCGGAAGCGACAGCCTCGCCTCAAGCTGCGCCGCGGCGGCGAGCGGCGCGGCGAGGAGCGTGACCGACCCAGCCACGAACCCGCGGCGAGAGATCATGTGGCCTGAGACTATCGCGCCGTTTAGGGCCAGCCGGCAAGCGGGCGAAGGCCCAGGGCGCCGGAACCCTCGGGATTCATTGTGGCTCCCGGGTTAGGCCTTGACACTCGGAACTACGGCAGCGTTGCATGGTCGTCATGGCCAATGTGATCAGTCCGTACACGCAAGGGCGCCAACCCTGCCCCGCCTTCCAAGAAGACCGCATGAACAAGGCGAGGACGTGCCCGAAGTGCGCCACGACAGTTCAGTGGTGTCGCCACTGTGCCCACAATCACCACTCGGGCGGGTGGGAGACTTGCCCCGAGCGCGCGGCGCGTAGACCTGACGGTCCGCACATCGGCAAGCCTTGACCGCCGCGCGACATTAACTCTCGGTGGTCAGTCCCCTGGGGTGCCGGCGGCAAAGTAAGGCATGCCGGACACAGTTTGTCGCGCTCGGTCTCTTCCTCGTTCGGGGGCGTGACGATCGCGAAGGCGCGACCACAGAGCCAGATGCGGCGATGGGCGAGAGGGGCACTACCGCACCGCTGATCCGCGCGGAAGGCGCACCGTCGTGACGTGATCGCTTCTGGTCAACTCTGTGCGGGCCGCAGAACACGACCTGCTGGTGACGCTCGGGGTAACTCGGCGATGGCGTCGGCGTGCGAGAAGTACGTCGCTATCGACGCCACCACGACCCGAGCTTCGACCGTGATCAAGTCGATGCCGACGAGCGAGACGCGGACCCAGGCGTCGAAGACGATGCCTTTGTCCAGCACCCGGTCGAGAACGTCGATGAGGCTACTGTTGCTCGAAGCTCGTTCAATCACCGGCCCCGCAGCCCTTTCGGCGGCGTGGGCACCATGACCCTTGACGCCGGCCGACGAAGAAAGCGACCACGGGGCGAATGCCCCACCGGGGAGCCCTGACTCCGTTCGAGCCGGAACTCAATGACAAGCCGAGAGGCCCTCGCCGCGCGCTCGGCGCAGTTACGGGAGGGCGACAATCTGGCGGATCGCATGGTCAGCGCGGAGGCCACGGCGAGAGCGTAACGACCATCGTTGGAGGGGCGATATTGGACCTTGGTCCAGTAGGCGCGCTCGGCCTTCACGTCTCAGCGCAGACGCCGCGTTCCGCGGCGGCCTTGACGGTGGGCTTCCGGCACGTCACGACCAAGCATCTTCACGAAGTCGTGGCGTGCGGCCTGTCTCTCCGCCGGCGTGCCCGGGCGGATCCCGTACGACTTCGCCGGACGGCGGTGCGGAATCTCGAGCGCGCCGGTGTGCCGCGCTCCACGGCCATGGCGATGGTGGGCCACCGAACGGAGGCGATCTATCGGCGCTACGCGATCGTTGACGAGGTGATGCTCAGAGAAGGCGCGGCGAAGCTGGCGGCCTATGCGGTGACGGCTAGGGTTTAGTGGACTCTGCTGACGCCGAGGCCAGCTCCGATAGGGCCAAGTTCAGATAGCACTCGCTTGTGCCCCGCTTCGATCATTAGAAATACTGCGCCCACAGAGTCCCGCAAATCTTGCGATAAATGTCCGTGTTCGTGCAATTCCCACGCGTGCCTGAGCGACGCTTTGAGATCGCGCTCCAACGCCAGAAGCCCGAACAAGAGCCTGGACATCTCCCTGGGGTTTTTGAGTGTGTCTTTTGCGTCCATGCAATTCTCCGTCTGTGCCGAGGGCAAAGTCCTGGGCAAAGTGAAGGCCGCGACGGATGCCGCGGCCCTCTAACTCTGCGATTTAATGGCGGGCTCGACGGGACTTGAACCCGCGACCTCTGGATTGACAGTTCTCACCGTCGCTCGCCCGCATCGGCTGCGTTCTCAATTACTTACTCTTTGACGGGCCCGCGGCGGACGTCGCGCTAAATGGGGGCCAGTTGCGCCCCGTCACGCCGCGTGAGTGACAGTCTCGGTGACAGGCGCCATCGGTGGCGCACGGGGCGGGCCACGCCAAGACGCTGGCCTCGAATGACGAGTCGCTAGTTGGTTGCGGGGGCTGGATTTGAACCAGCGACCTTTGGGTTATGAGGACGAGACGGCCATGACCGGTAACCCTCTGATCTCGCGGGAAGAGCGTTCGACGGCAGGCAGTTCCGCGTTTTCTGCTGGTGCGTGATTCTTGTCCTTGTTTCCTCCTGTTTCGGGGTCTTATGGGAGCAAAATGGGAGCAGATTATGCGCGCTGCGTCAGACGAGCCACCCAACTCCAGCAGTGCGTTCGCCCCTGTGGCCTTCACCCAACTACTCGTGGAACCCCCCGAGAAGGTGGCGGCCCTCGAGCGCGGTAACAGCGATATCTACGCCATGTGGGAGCCGTGGGTGATGCGGGCTCGCCGCTGGCAAGAACAGCACGGTGCTCACGGACCAGGACGGAATTCTCGAGCAGGGCGCCTACATCTACATGAACAAGGAGTGGATCCAGAAGAAACCGGCGCCGGCCGGGGGTTCATGCGCGCGCAAGGTCCTGCCGGCGAAGGTCGACGACAAGCCGCGAAGAAGTTGTCTAGCCGCCGGTAGCACTACGTCTTCATGAGGGGCACGAGCCACCGGGCCTCGATGCAAACGGCAGGCGCCCGACGATTGAACTCGGCCGGGACGGCGGGGGGGATATAGCGACGGAAGGGCGGCTTCTGGTCGACGGACTCATCATCCTCGCTTACGTCGCAGCCATCACGGCCATCGGGCTGTACGCGGGGCGGCGGGAGAAGAGCCTGCACGACTATGCGCTCGGCGGGCGCCGCGTGCCGTGGTGGGCCGCAATGGCGTCCATCATCGCTGCGGAAACCAGCGCGGCCACCTTCCTCGGCGCACCCGTCGAGGGCTACACCAACAGGAGCTTTGCCTACGTGCAACTCGTCCTGGGTCTCATCATCGGGCGATGCATCGTCGGCAATCTCTTCCTCAAGCCCTACTACAGCCTGAAGGTCTACACGGTTTACGACTACCTGGGCGTCCGGTTCGGGCCGCTGACCAAGGGCACCGTCTCGGCCCTCTTCCTGTTCATGCGGACTCTGGCGTCGGGAACACGGCTCTTCATCCCGTCGCTCGTTATGGTCCTGGCCTACCGCATGTTCGTCTCGGGCGGGCAGGTGCATTTCAGCCAGCAGTCGGTCACGACGGTGGGTCCGTATCTCATCGCGATCATCGTCCTGACCATCGTCACCTGCTTCTATACGGCGGCCGGCGGGATCAAGGCCGTCATCTGGACGGACCTGATTCAGGCCTGCCTGATGTTCGGCGGCGCCTTGATTGCCATTGCCACGCTGCTCAATCACGTCGGCGGGCTCCACGAGGTTATCCGGGCCGTTCCGCAGTTGACCGCCCATGAAGGCTACTTCCTCCACGGATTCGAAGCGAGCGCGGTCGCGAAGTGGAGGGGGAGCCACCAGCTTTCGGCGATGGGGGTGTGGGACTACGTAAAGCTGATCCTGGCGAGCGACTACACCCTCTTCTCCGCACTCATCGGGGCCACGCTCGGCAACATGGCGGCCTTCGGCACCGACCAGGACATGGTTCAGCGGATGCTGACGGCCGAGACCCACCAGAGGGCGCGCCGCAGCCTGATTACCGCAGCCTTCCTGGACCTGCCGATCGCCTCGGCCTTCGTCTTCATCGGGATCTTGCTCTTCGCCTACTACCAGAAGGACCCCACCTACCAGCCGAAGGCCGCCGCCGACGTCTTTGGCTCGTACATCCTCAACGTGATGCCTGTGGGCGTTCGCGGTCTTGTGCTCGCCGGCATCTTCGCCACCGCGATGGGCTCCTTCTCCGCGGCGCTCAACGCTCTGGCGACCGCCGCTACGAATGACTGGTACATCCGGTGGGTTCGGGGTAAGAGCGAGGCGCACTACGTCCAGGCCGCGCGCTGGTTCACCGTGCTCTTCGCGGTGCTCATGATCTTCGTCGCCAGTGGATTCGCGTATGTGAAGGTGACGAATCCGGATTTGAGAATCATTCCGGTCGTGCTCGGGATCGCCGGGTTCATCCTGGGCCCTATGCTCGGTGTCTTCCTCATCGGCCTGCTCACCAGACGGCGCGGTTCCGAGGCAGGAAACCTCGTCGCGATCGCGGCCGGGCTCCTCGCGACGATCGTCGCCGGCAAGCTGAACATCACCCTCCTGAACACGGCGGCCCCCTTGTTCGGGATCCACCGGACGTTTCAGCAGCCCGCGGCGATTCCCGAAGTCTCGTTCACCTGGTGGCCCCTGATCGGCGCGCTCGTCGTCTTTTGTGTCGGCGTCCTCTTCCGCACCCCGGACGAGGTCGTCGAATCCGCGGCCCGCCACGCCCAGCAGGCTCAGACCGCCGAGGATGTTCCCCTCGCTTTGCGCGCATAGTCGAGGTGATCGCGGGTGACGTCGAGGTCCGGACGCGCCCTGGCCGTCGGCTTCGAGGGTGCGCGCATTCCCGACGACGTCGTGGCCCTGGCGGAGGACGCGGGGCTAGGCGGTGTCGTCCTGTTCGCGCGCAACTGCCCGAGCCTCGAGGTCGTGCTCGCGCTCACCGCCGCGGCGCGGAAGCTCGGCCCCGATGTCCTCGTCCTCGTGGACCACGAGGGCGGACGGGTTCACCGCCTGCCCGCTCCCTTCACCCGCTTTCCGCCTCCGGCGGCGGTCGGGCGTTCGGGCGATCCTCAACTGGCGGCGGCGGTCGCGAGGGCCATGGCTCGCGAACTCCGCGCCGCCGGGCTCGACTCCGGGCTCGGGCCGGTGCTCGACTGCCTGCTCGATCCGGCGAACACGGTGATCGGCGACCGCGCGTTCGGGACGGCCCCGGATGTCGTCGCCGCGTGCGGCGTCGCGTTCGTCGAGGCCGTGCTCTCAGAAGGACTACTTCCCGTCGCCAAGCACTTCCCTGGACACGGACGCACCTCGGTCGACTCGCATACCGCTTTGCCCGACGTTGACGCGACCATCGACGAGCTGGGGCGATGGGATCTGGTGCCGTTCCGCGCCGCCCTCGGAGCCGGCTGCCCGGCGGTGATGGTCGCCCACGTGCGATACCGCGTGCTCGACCGGGCGCTCCCGGCATCGCTCTCTTCCGAGGTCATCGGCGGCCTGCTCCGGCGGCGTCTCGGCTTCTCCGGCCTCGTGCTGAGTGACGACCTCGAGATGGCCGCCGTCGCCGGCCCCTGGGGCGTCGCGGGCGCAGCGCGGCGGTTCTTAGCCGCCGGTGGCGATCTTGCGCTCGTCTGTCAGAGCGCCGAGGCTCGAAACGAGGCGGTGGCGGCGATCGGCCGGGAACTCGACCGGGGCGTGCTGGACCTCGCGCCGGCCGTCGAGCGCCGCCAAGCGGCCCGCCGGCTCATCGCGACTGCCGGACCGCGGCCCGACGTGTCGGTCATCGGGTGCGCTGAGCATCGCGCCCTCGCCGAAGAGGTGGCTCGGCGCGCGGCCGAGTGATGCGGGCGCCTGTTTGAGCCGGCTGCGTTACCGTGCGATGCTGAGAGCGATGCGTGGCTTGACGCTAGAACGGCGAGCGTTCGTCACGCTTGTGGCGAAGGCCCTTGTGGGTGCCGGGGCCCTCGGAATTTCGCGCGCGGACCCCGTGCCGGGGCGCGACCGCGATCCAAACGTCTTCGCCGGGCAGGAGACGTTCGAGCAGTTGTTGAGGCTCGCGCGCGAGCGCGCCTGGAGCGAGCTCCCGATCGGCGAACGGATCGGCGCCATCGGAATGGCGCTCCAGCAGACGCCGTATGTCGAGGCGACGCTCGAGCTTTTCGAGGATCGCGAGGTTTGCTCGGTCAACCTCCGAGGCCTGGACTGCGTCACGTTCTTTGAAAGCTCGCTCGGATTCGCGCGAATGCTGAGGCGCGATGGGCGCACACCCGACTCACTGCTGGCGGAGGTTGCCTTCACCCGGTATCGGGGCGGCCGGCCGACCGACTACGCGTCGCGGCTCCACTACCTCAGCGACTGGTTCTTCGACAACGAGCGCAAGCGAGTGGTCCGTCTGATCACGCGTGAGCTTCCGGGGGCCATGCGCTTCGCCAAGCGGATCAACTTCATGAGCGCCCATCCCGAGGCCTACCGACAACTCGCGGCGAACCCGGACCTGGCGCGGAAGATTGCGCGCGTCGAAGTCGAGATCAACGCTCGTGACATCCAGTATGTGCCGAGGGAAAAGGTGGCGACCGCCCAGCCGCTCCTGAAGACGGGGGATATCGTCGGCGTCACTACGTCGATCGACGGTCTCGATTGTGCGCACGCCGGGCTGTGCTACAGGGACGCGTCGGGCGTCCTCCGGTTGTTGCACGGCTCGACGACCCAGAAAGCCGTCATCCTCGACGCGGAGCTCGCGACGTACCTCGGGCGCGTGTCGAGCCACACAGGCATCATGGTGGCACGCCCGCTGGAGGTCGCGTAGCGACACGACAGCCGGGTGGTGCTGCAGCGCGAGCTGTGTACGCCCCGGCGCTCTCGTCAGGGAAGCGCGCCCGGAATCACGTCGAAATCATCTTCTTCTCGATGCCGACCCCGGCCGCGAGCGCGCGTTCGTACTCGAGTGGCACCGTCGCCGAATCCTGCAGGGCGATGCCCGTCGAGTCGAAGACGGTAATCTCGGACGCCGACGTCCGTCCGCGCTTTCGGCCCACGATGATCTCGCCGATTTCGCCGGCGATGTCGCGCTCGGTCAAGAGCCCGGCGGCGAGGGGAACGTTGATTTCGCCGTCGGTCCGGCACTGGCGGAGGTCATCGACGAAGATGCGGGCGCGCTTGAGAATCCGCGGGTCGAGCTCCTGGTCGCCGCGCTTGTCCGCGCCGAGCGCCGCTATGTGAGCGCCATCGGCGACCCATTCGTCCATGACGAGAGGCGCCCGGGCGGGAGTCACCGTCACGATCACGTCGGCCCCCTGGACGACCTGCTTGAGATCCGTCGAGCCCCGAATTCTGAAGCGGTCGTATTTCGGCTGCTCGGACTGAATGAAACGATCGAGGCTCGGCTGGGTCCGACTCCACACGCGAACGTCGCGCCATTTGACGACCTCGTTGCAGGTCGCCAGGGTACCCTGCGCCATGTGACCAGCGCCGACGATCGCCAGCGTCTGCGCGTCGGGGCGGGCCATCCACCGTACCGACACCGCGGCCGCCGCTCCCGTCCGCATCACGGTATGGAAGCTTCCGTCGCAGATCGCAAGCGGAAAGCCGGTCTCGGGGTGCGTGTAGATGAGGATCGAAAAGACGGTCGGAAGATCGAAGCGCTCGCGGTTCTGCTCACGGATCGAGACCCATTTGCACGCCGCTGCCTCGGGCTCCTCGATGTACGACGGCATCGCCTCCCACTCGCCTGGGTACTTGTCGAGCACGATGTGGCCCTTCGGCTCCATGAAGTACCGCCCCTCGCCGTGCATCCGGTAGGCCTGCTCCACGCAGGACACGTATTCGGCAGGTGTGACCAATCCCATCATGTCGGTGCGGCTCAGGATCAAGGTCTTGCGGTTCCGCCAGCTCTCCATGGGGTTCTCCATTTCCGCCACCTCGGGAATTCGCCCGTGGCTCGCCCGCTTCACGCCTTCCCGCATTCGCCGCGACGCACGAATTCGCCCATCCCTTCCTTGCCGAGCCACTGGGCCCCGTCGACGATCACCTGCCCCCGCAGGAACACCTTCTTCACTCGCCCGGTGACCCGATGCCCCTCGAAGAGCGTGTAGTCCACCCGACTGTGCCCCTCCGCGCCGCGGATCGTCCACGCCTCCTCGGCGTCGAATAGGACAAGGTCCGCATCCGAGCCGACGGCGATCGTGCCCTTGCGGGGGAAAAGCCCAAAGAGCTTGGCCGGCGTCGTCGCGGTCAGCTCCACGAAGCGGTTCGGCGAGAGGCCGTGCTGCCGCACACCGCCGTCGAAGATCAAGGGGAGCCGTGTCTCCACCCCGGGCGCGCCGTTGGGAATCTTGCTGAAATCGCGTCGGCCCTGCTGCTTGGAGCTGCGCATCCCCCACGGCTGCTCGTTGAAGCAGAACGGGCAGTGGTCCGTCGAGACGACTTGAAGGTCGTCGGTCCGCAATCCGCGCCACAACGCCTCCTGGTGCGCCCGCGTGCGCAACGGCGGCGTCATGACGTACTTCGCCCCCTCGAAGTCAGGGCGATCGTAGGCCTCCTCGGTCAGGAACAAATAATGCGGGCACGTTTCGGCGTGGGCCGGAAGACCGCGGTCGCGCGCTTCGGTGACGGCGGCCAGCGCCTCGGCCGCCGACAGGTGCACGACGTACAGTGGGGTGTGGGCCAGTTCGGCCAGCCGAATGGCGCGGTGGGTCGCCTCGCCTTCCATCAGCGAGGGGCGAGTGAGGGCATGATATTTTGCGTCCGTTTGGCCCCGGGCGACCGCCTCCTCGATCAACACTTGAATCACCGGGCCGTTCTCGGCGTGGACGCAGATCATGCCGCCGTTGGCTCCGGCGACGCGCATGGCTTTGAACAACGCCGCGTCGTCGACCATCAACACGCCCGGATAGGCCGTGAACAACTTGAAGCTCGACACTCCTTCCCGCTTGATGAGCGCCTGCATGTCGGCGAGCGCTTCGGCGGTGACGTCGAGGACGATCATGTGGGCGGCGACGTCCACGCACGCGCTCTCCGCCCGCCGGTGCCAGTCGTCGAGCCCGGCGCGTAAGCTCTGCCCACGCGTCTGGTTGGCGAAATCCACGAGGGTCGTGGTGCCGCCGAAGGCTGCCGCGCGGGTCCCGGTTCCGAACGTATCGACCGTGCGGGAGTTGCCGAAATCCCAATCGAGGTGAGTGTGCACGTCCACTCCGCCGGGCAGGACCAACAACCCGCTGGCGTCGTGGACGCTGACGTTCCCTCCGACCGGGATGTCGCGGCCGATCATCCGGACCCGACCGTCCTCGACGAGGATGTCGGCGCGGTAGTCGTCCGTCGCGGTCACGATCCGTCCGTTCCTGATGAGCACCGAGTCCATGTGCGCCTCCTTACCTGATCACAGGCGAATTCTCCGTTCTCACGCGGCGTCCCGCTCGGGCGGGGCGAGCCGCAGAAAGGCGCGAAGCGACCGCTCGATGAGGTGGGCCGGCAGGCTCCGGACAATGAGGACCAGACGGCTGCGATGGTCGGCCGTCGGCCACCGCGGGAGGGACGTCGGCGGGTGTACGAGGTGGTGGATGCCGTGGATCACGACGGGGGTCAGCACCCCACGGACCTGCAGGATCCCTTTCACGCGAAGGACATCGTCGCCATGGGCGTGGAGGAGCATCGTCAACCACATGCCGAATACCGTCCAGTCGAGCGGGGAGTCGACGGTCAGACTGACCGCGGTGATGTCGCGCGCGTGCCGATCGAGCCCGTCTCCGCCACCGACGGTCCCCGACAACGGAGCCCGGGCTCGTCGGACGCTCGGCGAATCGCAGTCCGCCGGATCGAACGTCTCCGCACTGAAGAGACGATCGAGCGCGAGCGATGCATCCGGCGTCTCGAAGAACGGCGCTGTGGGATTGTAACGAGCCACCTCCGCGCGAAGGCCCTCGACGCGTGCGCGGTCGACGAGGTCGGTCTTGGTCAGCACCATCCGATCCGCGACCGCCACCTGCTTGATCGACTCCAGATGCTGGACCAGGTGCTGCGCGCCATTGACCGCGTCGATCGTCGTCACGACGCTGCCCAGACGAAAATGATGTCGGAGCACCGGGTCGGCCGTCAGCGTAAAGAGAATGGGCGCTGGATCAGCCAAGCCTGTCGTCTCGAGGACCAGATGGTCGAAGGGCGGGACCCGGCCCCGTTCACGCTTGTCGAATAGCTCGCGGAGCGCCGCCGCGAGATCGCTTCTCAGGGTGCAGCAGACACAGCCCGTCTGCAGCACCACCGTGTCGGCGTCCACCCGTTGAAGCAGCAGATGATCCAGGGCGACTTCGCCGAACTCGTTGACCACCACGGCCGTGTTGGCGAAGACCGGGGACGCGAGCGCTCGCTGGAGAAGGGTGGTCTTGCCGCTCCCCAGGAAGCCGGTGATGAGGTGAACCGGAATCACGTGGCGGCCTCCTCGACTCCCTCCTCGCCTTCCAGCCGGGAGAGCAGGACCGGGTTTAGCGGATCGCAGCGGCAGCGTCCGAGACGCTCGGCGGTGCTCCACACCGCCGCCAGCCGCGACACCAGCTCGGACTGTCCGGTTCGATTGCTCAGCACGAAGGTGTGGGCGTCCCAGTCCCGAACCGCGAGCCCGTGCTGCGAGAGAATCCGGTTGGCGAGCGCGATCTGCAGCTGGCGGCCTTGGCGCCACGCCGCCGGCTCTTCGGCCTCGGACGAAGCAGTGCCTTCGAGTCGATCCGTCCAGTGCCTTGCTTGCTCGACCCCTCCACACAACGTACACATGGGTCGCCGCGGCTCAGCGCCCTGGACAGGCGGGCAGCCGTCCCATCGTCACTTGCCCTCCGTCACCGCCGGCGGGGGCTGCGCCGCGCAAAATCGTCGGCAATCTGATCGAAGGTCGCGAAGCGCACGCCCGGGTGCCGAACGATGTGATGGTAGAGGCGCTCCAGCATCATGAGCACCTGCGGCCGACCAGACACGTCCGGATGGATCGTCATCGGGAAGGCCGCATAGTCGTACTCGCGATACACCCAATCGAACTGGTCCCGCCAGATCTCTTCGAGATCGTGCGGGTTCACGAACCCGTGGCTGTTGGGCGCCGCTTTGATGAACATCATAGGCGGCAGGTCGTCGAGGTACCAGCTGGCCGGGATTTCGATGAGGTCCGTTTCATTCCCGCGCACCAGGGGCTGCATCCACGTGCTCGGATTCTTGGAGTAATCGATCTTCGTCCAGCGATCCCCGACGCGAACGTAGTGGGGTTGGAAATCGTGGTGCATCAGGCTGTGGTCGTATTTGAAGCCGCGCTTGAGCAGAAGCTCGTTGGTGACCGGACTGAATTCCCACCAGGGCGCAACATATCCGGTCGGGCGGTGCCCCGTCAGTTTCTGCGCAAGGTCGATGCACTTGTCGAGGACTGCCTCCTCCTGCGCGCGGGTCATCGCGATGGGATTCTCGTGGGAGTATCCGTGGATGCCGATCTCATGACCGGCCGCCACCACCATTCCGATCTGTTCGGGAAAGGTCTCCATGGAGTGACCCGGCACGAACCACGTTGTTTTGATGCCGAACCGCTCGAACAACTTCACCAGCCGAGGCGTCCCCACTTCGCCCGAAAACATCCCGCGCGAGATGTCGAGGGGCGAATCGGCTCCGCCGTAGGATCCAAGCCAGCCCGCGACAGCGTCCACGTCGACGCCAAACGCACACAAGATCTCCTTGGCCATAACATGCTCCTCCTCGTATAAGGTGACGTCGTTCAGGCCTCGTCACCGGCTGCGAACACCGTCCCTTTGCGCTTCGAGCGGCAGCGGCCGAACGCCCGTGGCGGTTCTGGTCGAGTCGCCGGTCAACAGATGCACATCCTCGGTGGCCCACCGGGCAACGACCGCGTCACCGATGTCGAGCGGCGCGGTGAGAAAGGCGTGGTCGGGGAGGTTACCCACGAATTGCTCCCGCCCGGGCACGTCGATCGTGACCTTCACGTAGGAGCCCTGATATTCGATGGCGTGAACGGTGCCGGCGAGGACATTCGTCGCCTCGCCGACCGACGACAAGGGCGCGCGCAGTTTTTCGACTTTGATCCGATCCCTCCGGATGCAGCAGAAGATCTCCTGGCCCTTGGCCGGCGCCGTCGAGGTCACGGGTGTTGCGAAGCGGGCTCCGGTCCCGTCGACAAGCGTCACCGCGCCGCCGTTCACGGCGATGACCGTCCCGGCGAGCACGTTCTGCCCGCCCATGAAGCGCGCGACATAGGCGGTCGCGGGCAGCGTGTAGATCTCGTGGGCCGAGGCCGCCTGCTCGATTCGGCCCTCCTCCATCACCACCACGGCGTCAGCGACGGCGATCGCCTCGAGCTGCGTATGGGTGACGTGCACGAACGTGATGCCGAGCTCACGCTGGATCCGACGCAGTTCTCCCCGCATCTGCAGACGAAGGAATTCGTCCAGGGCCGACAGCGGCTCGTCGAGCAACAGCACGCGGGGCTCGGTGATCAGCGCGCGCGACAACGCCACCCGCTGCTGCTGGCCCCCCGAGAGCTGGGCCGGCATCCGGTCGGCGAACTGGTCCAGCTGCACCTGGGCGAGGACCTCGCGGGCCCGCCGGTGGCGCTCCGCCTTGCCGACCCCGCGCACCTTGAGGTTGAAGGCGACGTTGTCGAGGACGGTCAGATGGGGGAAGAGGGCGTAATTCTGGAACATCATGGCCGTCCCGCGCCGGACGGGCGGAAGGCCAACGACGGATTCGCCGCCGATGCGGATGTCTCCCGCCGTCGGGGTCTCATGCCCGGCGATCATGCGGAGGATCGTCGTCTTGCCGCACCCGCTCGGGCCGAGCAGACAGCAGTAGCTGCCGTGGGGAATCGTGAGCGAGATGTCGTCGACGGCGAGCGTCTGGTCGAATCGCTTGGTGACGCTGCGCAGCTCGATGTGGCCGGACGCGGCCATGCTCACGCGTCTCCGAGCGGACCGGGCGTCCGGTCGCGCTGGCGGCGCGCGCGCCGGCGCTGGATCACGGCGATGGACGTCAACGCAACGGCGATGACGACGAAGGAGACGGCCGTGGTCAAGGTCCCCAGTGCATAGAGGGCCGGCGACGTCACGTCCGTCGTCATCGCCCAGATCTCGAGCGGGAGCGTATTCCGGCTGCCGATCGGGATCAGCGTTCGGGGGAACTCGTCATAGGACAGCGTGAACCCGAACAGGGCCACACCGATGATCCCGGGCAAGAGAATCGGCAGCACGACGAGCCGCAGCGTCTGCCACGGGCTCGCCCCGAGGTCGCGGGCCGCCTCCTCGTACGCGCGATTGAACCGACTGAACACGGCAAACATGATCAACAGCCCGAACGGCAGCGTCCAGGTGAGCTGCGCTCCCAGTGCCGAGGAGAACCAGGCGGGCGAGACGTGCGCGAACTGGAACATCAGACCCACCCCCAGCCCGAGTAGCAGCCCCGGCATGATGAGGCTGGCGATGGCCATATAGAAGACGGCCGTGGCTCCTCGAAACCGATAGCGGAAGGCCAACCCGGCCATGATGGAGATCACCACGGTGATCGCGAGCACGATGATCGCGAGCACGATCGACCGGCTGAAGGAGCCGACGAAATCCCCGGACCGTTGCTGCACGACGAGCGCCTTGAACCAGTGGAGAGACACTCCATTCATCGGGAACGTGAGACCGCCGGTCGGGCCCTGGAAGGACAGGATGAAGATCGCCGACATGGGACCGTACAGGAACAACACGAACAGCGTGAAGAACGCGGCCAGCGCGTAAAAGGTCCAGGGGCGGCCATTCGACGACCGGGCCGTCATATCGGCCTCTAACCCGACAGCTCTCGGCGGACGTCGACCAGCCGCATGATCGCCGCCACCATCAGCATCACGATGATCAGGAGGCAGACCGCGTTGGCGGCCGCCGGCGGATACTGGAGAATCGCAATCTCGTTCGACATCGCAGCGACCACCGACGAGCTCTGGCCACCGCTCATGATCTTCACCACGAAGAAATCGCCCATCACGAGCGCGATGACGAAGATGGAGCCGAGCGCGATCCCCGTCTTCGAGAGAGGGATCACGATTTCGGTGATGACTCGAGCCCGGCTGGCGCCGCCGTCCACCGCCGCCTCGATCACCGCCCGGTCGATCCGCGCCATCGAATTGAAGATCGGCACGATCATGAACAGCGAGAAGAGGTGAACATACGCGATCACGACTGAAAAGTTGGAAAAGAGGAGGAACTCGAGCGGGTGGTCGGTGATGCCGACCGCGATCAACGACTGGTTGAACAGCCCATGGCGCCCCAGAAAGGGAATCCACGAGATCATGCGGATGACGTTGGATGTCCAGAACGGCACGGTGCAGAGAAGAAACAGCGCCATCTGCACGAGGACACTCCGCACATGGAAGACGAGAAAGTACGAGACGGTGAAGCCAATCACGAGCGTGATCGCCCACACGATCAGCGCGTACGTGATCGTCTTCGCGTACAGTGCATACGTCAGGGACGATCCGAACACCTCGGCGTAGTTGGTGAGGACGAACGTGGGAATGATGTCGAACTTGTCGAGGTCGAAGAAGCTCACCACCACGACCAGCACCAGGGGAATTCCGAAGAAGACGATCAGGACCACGGTGAGCGGCGCCACCAACAGATACGGAGTGCGCGTGACGCGAGACGTTCCGAGCGGTTGCGGTCGCATGGCTTGCAGCGGGTGACCGGCGAGGCGAAGAATCGCCCCGCCGGTCCCCACCTACCTCAGGCGGCGACGAACTCGTTCCACTTGCGGACCATGTACCGGCTCTCGTCCATCAGCGTATTCCAGCACGCCACCTTGCCCATCCGTTCCCAGAAGGCGCCGCCGTCGCGCTTCTGGCCGGCCTTCTCCATCAAGTTCCCGTAGGGGTCCTTGATATCGTTCTTGGCGGCCTTGCCCTCGTACCAGTACCCCCATTCGTCGTCGGTGAGGAACTTCTTGGCCGTCTCCGGCACCGAGCTGTAGTAGCCCTGTTTGGCGATGAAGCCGCCCTGCCAGCCCGACTGATACCAATTCAGGTATTCGTACGCCGCATCGAGCTTGAGGCCGGTCAGGTGCTTCATCGGCGCGATGCAGCTCGCCCACGCCCGGTAACCCTCTTTGAGCGGCACGTAATAGCAGGGGATGCCGCGAGCCCGCACCGCGGTCACCGCCGGCGACCACATCGATTGGATGACGACCTCCCCGGCCGCCATCAGGTTCACCGACTCGTCGAAGGTCGTCCAGAACGCGCGGAACTGGCCGGACTTCTTCGCGTCGACGAGGATCTTGATCGTCTTGTCGATCTCCTCCTTCGTCATGTTCCCCTTGTCGCCGTACTTGACGTCTCCACGTGACTCGATCGCCATCGCCGCGTCCATGATCCCGATCGACGGCACGTCGAGGATGGCGGAGCGCCCCTTGAATTCCGGATTCAGAAGCTCGTGCCAGTGCTCGATCGGCCGCTTCACGAGGTCGGGCCGGATACCAAGCGTATCGGCGTTGTACACCGTGGGTATCGCGGTGGCCCACCGGGTCTGGTCCTTGGCAAACTTCTTCGACTCCGGGTTGTCCACATACTGGACCTTGAAGGGAAGCACACCCTGTCGCGAGACCTTCCGCCCGTCGGGGTACTCGCCCTTCGTGAAGATCGGCACCACCTTGTCCCACCACCTGTACTTCTTGAGGTCGATCGTGTGGAGCACGCCACGCGGCACGAGATGGTAGAGGAAGAAATACTCCATGTCGGCGATGTCGACGGAGTTCGGCTGCGTGACGAAGCGGTTCAGCAGGGCATCATGCGCCGCCGACTGCATTTCCACCTGGAACCCGAGATCCTTCGTGGCCTGCCTGCCGATGTCGATGATCGCGGAGTAAGATCCGCCCGCCTGCACCAGCTTGATGTCCTTGATGTTCTGTGCCCACACGGTCGGAAATCCCGTGATGTGGGATCCGGCCGCCGCCGTCGCCGTCGCCACGGCGCCCTTGAGTACCTGGCGTCGAGTGACCTTGTGCCCGCCCGTGGCCTTGTTCGCCATCGGCCTCCTCCTTGTTTTGAGATTCGACCCGCCTTCGCCTCTAGCCCGGCGCGCTCCCGGTGAGGTGCTGCGTGGCCTGCGGATGAGCGGCAGCGTTGCGGCTCTTCCCAGCGTCCGCTGGAGCATCGAATCTAGGTTCGGCGGTCACGTTTGTCAATATCGGTCGGGGCTTTGCATCACATCAGGAAGTACCGGCGATTCAGCGGCAGGTCAGCGTCCGGCAGGGCTGGCAAGGGCGCCCCATCGATACGGATCTCGATGCTGCGCGGGTCGATCTCGATCCGCGGATTGGCCTGGTTGTAGAGCATGTGGCGCTTGCCGACGACTCGGGTGCCGACGACGGCCAGCGGCCGACGCCGACTGCGCACGTGACGACGGAAGTCGTGTTCCGCCGCCGCCGACACGAAATTCGCGCTGACGCTCGCCGCCGCCAGGCCGTGCCCGCCCCAGTGTGGCGCGTAGAGCAGAGGTTCGCTCTGCGGAATCGACGCGTTGCCCTCGCCGAGCGCACCCCACGCCACGAATCCGCCCTTGATCACGAGCTCCGGCTTGACGCCGAAGAATTCCGGCCGCCACAGCACGATGTCGGCGATCTTGCCGGGCTCGAGGGACCCGACCCAGCGATCGATGCCGTGGGCACGCGCCGGGTTGAGCGTGTACTTTGCGAGGTAACGCAGGATGCGCCCGTTGTCATGGGTGGCGCGCTCGCCGTGCACGAGCTTCATCTGGTGCGCGAGCTGCCACGTGCGGCGGATCGACTCGCCGATGCGCCCCATGCCCTGCGAGTCTGAATTGATGATGCTGATGGCGCCGACATCGTGGAGGACGCTCTCGGCCCGCATCGTCGCATCGCGGATGCGGTCGGCGATCATCGCGCGATCGCTGGCGACGCGAGGGTTCATGCCGTGTACCGACCACATCATCGCGTGGTGCTCGGCGACGACGTTCCGGCCATAGGGGATCGTCGGCGTCGTCGAGGAGCCAATCACGTTGTCGACACCGGCGATGGCGAGAATGTCGGGCGCGTGGCCGCCGCCGATGCCCTCGACGTGATAGGCATGGATCGACCGGCCGCCGATCGCGGCCACCGTCTCGTGGAGCTCGCATGATTCGTTGATGCCGTCGGTGTGCATCGCGATCTGGACGTCGTACTGATCCGCGACGGTCAGCGCCTCGTCGATGATGCTCGGATATCCCGCGTAGTCCTCGTGCACCTTCAGGCCGCACGCGCCCGTTTCGATCTGCCGCGCGAGCGGCTCGGGCACCGTGCTCGCGGCACGGCCGAGCAGACCCAGGTTGATCGGCTGCTGCTCGAACGCCAGGAACATCCGGCGCAGGTTGAAGGCCGGGTTGTCGTTGAGCCCGCCCGTGACGAGCGTGGTCATGCCGGCCGAGAGTGCCACCGGGATCAGCCGCGGCTGCACGAGGTGGACGTGGGTGTCGATGCCGCCTGGCGTCGCGATGTACCCCAGCCCGTAGACCGGCGCCGTGGCCGAGCCAATGAGCAGGTCGGGGTTGTCGACGATGTCGGGATTGCCGGCCCGCCCGACGCCGGCGATCAGGCCGTCCTTCACGCCGATGTTCGCCTTCAGCACCCCGAGCACCGGGTCGATGACGACGACATTGCTAATGAGCACATCGAGCTCGCTCGCCGATGGCGCGCGATCGCTCATCATGATCCCGGTGCGCATCGTCTTCGCCCAGCCCCGCAGCACCTCGTCACCGTAGCTGGTGTCGTCGCGCTCGATGAGCGCGATCAGGTTGGTGTCGCCGAGGCGAATGCGGTCGCCCTTCGTCGGTCCATAGCGCGCGGCGTAGTCGACGCGACTGAGTTCACCGGCCATCACTGACTCCGTCACGGTGCCCGTATCGGCGGCGCCGCACGCGCTCGAGGCCCTCGGCCAGTCGCTCCGGGGTCGCCGGGCCGTCCGTCAAGTGATTGAATCCCCGGATTACACCGCGGCCGCCGAAGGCGACCAGGCGCACAACCTGCCGCTCGCCCGGGCGCCAGCGCATCGAGTCGCCGGCGGGCACGTCGAGGTGCATACCCCACGCGCGGGCGCGGTCGAAGACGAGCCGACGGTTCACTTCAAAGAACGGGAAGTGTGAGCTGATGAAGATCGTATGATCGGAGGTATTCTCGACCTCGACGTCGACCGTCGCGCGACCGGCGTTGAGCACGATCGTCCCGTCCCCGAAGATCACCTCCCCCGGCTTCATCGGCCAACGCCGGCCTCCGTCACGGCCACCCCCCGCGAACGGATCGGCTGCTCGACGTGGAGCACGCGCATCCCGTCGCCGAACAGGCACTCGATCTTGATGGCACCGATGAGCGAGGGCACGCCGTCGAGGACGTCGTCCGTGGTGAGGACGTTCACGGCGATCCGCATCACCTCTTCGTAGGGCGCCCCGCCCCGCGCCGCCTCGTGCATCTCGTCGCAGATGATCGCGAGGGCTTCGGGGTGCGTCAGCTTCCATCCCTTGGCGCGCCGTCGCCGGGCGAGCTCGGCCGCCGTGAAGATGGTGAGTCGGTCCATCTCGGTCGGGGTGAGTCGCATGCTTGCCTCCCTGTCGCTAGGCGCTCGTCAGGGCGAGCACCGCATCGAGCAGCACGTTCGCGCCTCGCTCGATGTCCGGGGGCGCCGTGAACTCCTCTGGGCAGTGACTGCGGCCCTCGCGGCTCGGCACGAAAATCATTCCGACGTCGGTGACGCTCGCCATGATCTGCGCATCGTGCACGGCACCACTGGGCATCCTCATTCCCGAGAGTCCACGGCGGACGACGATCCCGTCGAGGAGATCTTGAAGCGGTGGAGCAAGCGAGACCGGCTCGCTTCCGGCCACTTGACCGAGCGCGAGTTTCAGTCCGCGGCGCGTCGCGATCTCCTCGAGATACGACGCGAGTTTCGCCCACTTCACGTCCAGATTCTCGATGTCGCGGAAGTCGATGCTGAGCCGGACCTCGCCGGGAATGACATTGCGGGCGCCGGGACTGCATGCGATTTGTCCGACCGTGCAGACCGTATGGGCACCCAGCGTCGGCGTGAACCGTTCGAGTTCGGCCATGAGCTGCGCGGCCCCGGCCAGAGCATCGCGGCGGCGCGCCATCGGCGTGGCGCCGGCATGGTTCGCAATGCCCACGAGCGTCGCGTCGAATCCCCGGATACCCGTCACCGTTGTCACGACGCCGATCTGGACGGCCGCCTCCTCTAGGACGACACTCTGCTCGATATGTAGTTCCAGGAACGCTTTGGCCCGTCCGCGATGCAGCCGGTGGGCGTCGAGGCCGCTCGCCGGGAGACCATAACGCTCCATCGCCTCGAGGTAGGTGACACCGTCCGCACGCCGCATCTGTCCCAGCCGGTCGGACGTGAGCTGGCCGACCCAGGCCTTGCTGCCCGTGAGCACAGCGCCGAAGCTCGTGCCCTCCTCCTCGGGAAGGATCACGACCTCGTAGGGATTGCGGATCGGCACCTGGTTGTCGACGAGAACGCGAGCCACCTCCAGCGCTCCGGCGACTCCGACGATGCCGTCGAAGCGCCCGCCCTGGAGCACGCTATCGATGTGAGAACCGGCCATGACCGCGGGTCCGCCCGCAGTCGTCGATTCGAGCCGGCCGATCATGATTCCCGGGGGCAATTCGACGACCCGCAAGCCGATCGCCTCCATTTGATCCCGGAGGTACGCTCGGGCCGCTCGATCCTCCTCGGAGAACGTCAGGCGCGTGACGCCTGGCCCGGGCCCGCGAGTGAATCGCGCGAGGTTGTCGATGTCCCGCCTTAGGCGATCGATGTTGATCGAAAGAATGGCCATTCAGTCCTGACCCTCGACGCCGATGCGAAACCTTATCATCGCTGGCATCGCTTCGCGAGGCGGTTGGCTTGAGGTAGCCGGCCTTAGCGAGTAGCCTGGCGCGATCCCTCAAAGGAGGCGCACTCATGGAGACCCCGCTCGAATTCGCAACCATCACCGAGCTGGCTGCGCAGATGAGAACCGGCGCGGTGAGCCCCGTGAAGCTTGCCGAAGCGTCGCTCGACCGCATCCGCGCGCTCGACAAGCGGCTCCACGCCTTCATCGCCGTGTCGGCTGACCGCGCGCTGGCAGAGGCCCGCGCGGCCGAGACCCTGCTGAAGCATGGCCACGATCTCGGGCCGCTCCAGGGCGTGCCCTACGCCGTCAAGGACCTCTACGACGTGAAAGGAATCGCCACGACAGCCGGAACGCGCCTCCTCCACGACAACGTCGCTGCCGTCGATTGCTCGGCGGTGCGGCGGCTCGCGAGTGCCGGCATGGTTCTCGTCGGCAAGACACATACGGTGCAATTCGCCTTCGGCGGCGTCGGCATCAACCACGATTACGGGACACCCCACAACCCGTGGCACGCGATGCCGCACGCGCCGGGCGGATCGAGCAGCGGCTCCGGCGTAGCCGTCGGCAGTGGCCTCGTGCCGATGGCGCTCGGCAGCGACACCGGCGGCTCGGTACGCATTCCGGCCGCGCTGTGTGGGACGGTCGGTCTCAAGACGACCGTCGGACGGATCAGCCGCGCCGGTGTGTACCCGCTCTCGTGGACGCTTGACAGCGTGGGGCCACTCACCCGGTCCGTCGAGGACGCGGCGCTCGTGTATCAGGCGCTCCAGGGAGTCGATCTGGCCGACGAGACGACGCCGGGCGTCCCGCCCGACGACGTGTTGCCGACCTTGAAGGCCGGCGTCAGAGGGCTCCGGATCGCATTCGCCGAGACGATCTTCTTCGACGACGTCGATGCCGAGATCGTGACCGCCGTGAGGGAGACGGGCCGCGTGCTCCGTGGGCTGGGGGCGGCAGTCGACAGCATCGCGGTCCCCGAGGTTGCCGAGGCGATGGCGGAGCGGCGGCGCGCAAGCATGATCGCGGCCGAGGCGTTGGCCGTGAACGGCCGCTTCATCGATGCCGACTTCGACAAGCTCGATCCGGTCGTCGCCCACCGGATGAAGAATGGCCGCAGCCTCTCCGCCACCGATTACTTCAGCGTGCTGCGGCAGTGGGCGACGCTTCGACAGCGGGTGAAGCGGACGCTCGTCGACGTCGATACTCTGCTCGTTCCGACCACGATGATCCCGCCGCGGCCGATCGCGACCATCGACGCGAGCCTGGAGAGCTATGCCGATCACAACCAGCGATACCTCCGCAACACCGCGCTCGGCAACATCCTGGCGCTCTGTTCCGTCGTGCTGCCCTGCGGTTTCACTCGCGACGGCCTCCCGATCGGCCTGATGATCTACGCGAAATCCTTCGACGAGAAAATGGCGCTCCGAGTCGCGTGGGCCTACGAGCATGCGACCGAGTGGCATCGGCGCCGGGCGGACCTCCGCTGGGCGCGATAGGGGCAGAAAGCCGCAATGTCGAGCTTCTCGGGCGTCGAGGGAGGGGACGTCCTCTGAGCCTTCGCCAGCCAATACGTCATACCGATCTCGCAGTACATCGTGTCCGCGACCCTGATGCCTCACCCGATCGGGCTTGATCGCCATGCTCGCGATATACTGCCCAGGCCCGCATGGCACCGAGCAAGACGTGGCCGCATGCGCAGGTCTTCCGGGCGAGCGCAGCGCTAACGGCCGGTTACTCCGCCAGCGCGGACGAGGTAGTTCTTTGGGCCCAACCTTCTCGCGGATCGGTGCTGTACGCGTGGTGCTGGAGCCCAAGCCAGGCCCGCCCACCGATCCCAATAACCCGCGTGCCTTCATCGACATCTTCACGGACATCTCCCCGCTGTTCGTCATCAACAACGAGAGCGGCTGGTACGAGGGGTGGATGATCCACGACCTCGTGGTCCCCCCCATCGCGCCGCCACGCCCCGATGGCCGCGCGCAATTCGCAACGATCACCGAGCGCGATGCCGAGATGCTCAAGAAGATGGGCACGGGCAACAACGTGCCCGCCCACATCTTCACCGTCGACGGCAGGGCTCCGCACTTCCCCGGCGCCTCTGACCGGTTCCCCAACCGGCAAACCAATATTGTGCCGCTTCACGTGAGCATGGGTACCTACAACGCCATGCAACAAGCAGATGCCCACTCGTACTGGGAATTCAACTATCTCGGCACCAACTGGGTCCACCCGCCATACGAGCTGCCGTTCACAGGCGGGTTTCCAGATCAGTTCGGTCAAGCCCCAGACACCTTCCGGGACGGCGAGATCGGCAAGCTTCAGTCGATCGTCCCTGGCTCGGGGCCGGCGGGCATCCAAAACGACCCGAAAGTGTTCGGCGACAATCCCAGCCTCCCACGCGCGGCGCTCTTCACCGCTCTGAGCGGTCTCGAGAGCCAGTCCGGACCGCTGTCCGATCTGTTCCTCGGAAGGACCGACAATATCGACATCCGGTTCGCAGCCGCGATCGCGCTGCTGTTCAACGTGCTGATGGTCGTCGTCGCGATCATTGCCATCGCTCTGACCGTGCCCAGGGATGATCCCGGCGTTGGGCGCTGAACAAGTCCTTCAAACGCTCGCCGGATTCAAGGAGTATGCGACGACGGGCACGCTGCTCGTGCTCGAGCTGGTGGGCACGTTCGTCTTCGCCCTCAGCGGAGCGACGGCCGGGGTCAAACACCGGCTCGATCTCTTCGGTGTGCTGGTCGTCTCATTCGCGACGGCCACCGCGGGCGGCATCACGCGCGACGTCCTGATCGGTGCGGTTCCTCCGGCGGCACTCAGGGACTGGCGTTACCTCGTAATCTCGATGCTCGCCGGGTTGGTCGTATTTTTCTGGTCGCCCCGTCCCGAGCGCCAGCGCCCGCTTCGCAATCTCGTGCTCACGTTCGATGCGGCCGGTTTGGCGCTCTTTGCCGTATCCGGCACTCAAAAGGCACTCGCTTACGACCTCGACCCGGTGATGGCTGCGCTGCTCGGCATGCTGACCGGCATCGGCGGCGGCATGCTGCGTGACGTGCTCGTCTCGGACATTCCCGCCGTGCTGCACTCCGATCTTTATGCTATCGCGGCGCTTGCCGGCGCAATCGTCGTCGTGGTTGGCGACGTCCTGAAGGCTCCGCTTGCGGCTTCGGCAGTCGCCGGAGCCGCATGTTGCTTCGGAATCCGCCTCGTGGCGTTATGGCGCGGTTGGCGGCTTCCCACCGCGGGCGAGCACGAGAAAGCGACGGAAGTCGCCGACAATGCGGGCGGCCGTCGTGATTGATGTGCGCTACCGCGCGAGGCCGCCGGCGAGCGGGCGGATAACGCGCATAACGATTCTCTTCAGGGCCAGCGCCGCGCGGGCGCGCCACCTCAATCTTGCGGGAGTGGACTGAGCCGCGCGGAACGACAAGCAAGCGCTTCCGCACGCTGGGTCGGGCAGCCAACGGGTCGCGCTGGGCTTCCGGCACGTGATTACCTTTTCGCCACCAGTTCGTGGTCACGCCTTCCTCCACAAACGCTCCCCAGAACGTTCTCGACTGTGATTGACACGGTCCCGCGGACGTCCTAGATTGCGAGGCACCGTATCGGCCCTCGGCGCTTGGGGGCAGGAGAAGAACGCCCGATGGCGAGAAGACTCGCGCCGGCCGACGTCGCCCTCCTTGCCGAGCTCGTCGGGTTGCGCTTCCCCACCGAGGACTTGGCGCCTCTGGCCGAAGCCCTCGATGCGCACCTCGCCTTCGTCGCGCCACTCCTGCAGGCCGACCTCGACGACGTCAACCCGTCTCTCACGCACGATCCGCGCTGGCGTGACTGACCTGGGCTCCGTGACGATCCGCGAGGCCTCGCGCCTCATGCGGGAGCGCAAGCTGTCGGCGGTCGAGTTGGTCGAGGCGACGCTGCGCCGGATCGACGAGACCGAGCCGGTGGTGCACGCCTACGTCCATGTGGCGGCCCAGCAGGCGCTGGCCGCAGCGCGACGCGCGGACGCAGAAGTGCCCCGCGGTCCGCTCCACGGGATCCCCATCGGGATCAAGGACGTGCTGGCGACGCGCGACGCGCCCACGGAGGCAGGCTCGCGCCTCTTGGCCGGCTTCACCACGTCGCACGACGCGACGGTGGTGCGGCGGCTCCGCGAGGCGGGCGCCGTCATCATCGGCAAGCAGGTCACGCACGAGTTCGCGTGCGGCCAGGACGTCCCGCCCACCCGCAACCCGTGGAACCTCCGGCACTACCCGGGCGGCTCGAGCGCGGGCGGGGGCGTGTCGGTCGCAGTGGGTTCGTCGCTCGGCGCGCTGGGGACCGACGCCGGTGGGTCCGTGCGCAAGCCGGCGGCCGTCACCGCCACCGTCGGCCTCAAGCCGACACACGGCCGGGTCAGCGGCTGGGGCACGATCCGCGCGGCATCGGCACCGTCGCTGGACCACGTGGGCACGTTCACCCGCTCCGTCGAGGACGCCGCGTTGCTGCTGCAAGCAGTCGCCGGCTACGACCCAGCCGACCGGCGCACGATCGACGAGCCGGTGCCCGACTACCTGGCCGACCTCAATCGAGGCGTTGCCGGCCTGCGGCTCGGCGTGGCGCCCGGCTACTTCGCGGGTCCCGAGCTGCACCCCGAGGTCGGGGCCCTGGTCGAGGGCGCGTTCAAGGAGCTGGAGCGCTTCGGTGCGACGCTGGTGCCGGTCGAGCTGCCCGCCTTCCGCTTCACGCTGCCGGCGGGCTTCGTCATCCTCATGGCCGAGGTGGCGCAGCCGCACCGCCGCTGGCTCGTCGAGCGGCCGAAGGACTACGTGGCCGGGACGCGACGCCTCCTCGAGCTGGGCTCGCTCGTCCCCGCCGCGCACCTGCAGGCCGCGCATTGCGCGCGGATGGCGATGCGGGCCGAGGTGCAGGCGGCCTTCCGCCACGCGCGCCTCGACGCGATGGTGACGCCCACGCTGCCCATCACGTCGATGGCGCTGGACGAGATGGTCGTGGACCGCGACCTGCCACGCCTCATCCCCTTCACTCTGCCGTGGAACCTGACCGGGCTGCCCGCGCTCAGCGTCCCCTGCGGCTTCACACCCGCTGGGCTGCCGGCCGGCCTCCAGGTGGTTGGACGCCCGCTCGACGAGGCGACGATCCTCCGCATCGGCCATGCGTACGAGCAGGCAACGCCGTGGCATCGACAACGGCCGGCGCTCGCGGGCGCCGGCGCGCGCTGACAGGGAGGAGACCATGATCGACTCGAGTCGTCGCCAGTTCCTCGTGGGAAGCGCGGCCACCGCCGCCACGCTCGCCTTGCCGGCTCCACACGTCCAGGCGCAGAAGAAGGGCGGTACGCTGCGCTTCATCCCTCACGCGGACCTCCGTGTCCTCGACGTGACGCGCTACACGGGATACATCACCAACCGCACCAATGGCTACCTGGTCTACGACACGCTCTTCTCGCTGGACGGCAACGGCCAGGTGAAGCCGCAGATGGTGGACAAGTGGTCGAGCAGCAAGGACGGCCGCAAGTGGAGCTTCACCCTGCGCGACGGCCTGAATTTCCACGACGGCCAGCCGGTGACCGCCGAGGACTGCGTGGTGTCCCTCAAGCGTTGGAGCCAGCGTGACCCGCTCGGCCAGTTCTTTATGGCGGCCACCGAGCGGTTGCAAGCGACCGACAAGAAGACGTTCGTGCTCGAACTGGGCAAGCCCTTTGGCTTGGTGCTGCCGGCCCTGGCCAAGCCCTCCGCCGTCGTGCCCTTCGTCCTGCCCGCCCGCATCGCGGCCACGCCCGAGGAGGAGATGATCAAGGAGGCCATCGGGTCGGGGCCCTACAAGTTCGTGAAGGAGGAGTGGCAGCCCGGCCACCAGGTCGTCTACGTGCGCAACGCGGATTACGTCCCGCGCAACGAGCACCCGAGTGGCGCCGCCGGCGGCAAGCGCGTATACGTCGAGCGCCTGATCTGGCGTTACATCCCCGACCCGGCGACGGCCGCCGCCGCCCTCGAGGCCGGTGAGGTCGACATCTGGGAGCAGCCGCCGCTCGACTTCGTCCCGAAGATCGAGAAGAACCCGGACATCGCCATCGTCATGTACGACACTGTTGGCAACCAGGGCTGGATCCGCCCCAACCATCTCCAGCCACCATTCAGCAACAAGAAGGCGCGGCAGGCCCTGGTGTACATGGCGGACCAGCAGCAGTATCTGCAAGCTGCGGTCGGCCAGTCGAAGTACTTCCGGCAGAGCGGCGCGTATTTCGTCAGCAAAAGCGAGTACGGCTCGAGCGCCGGGGCGCCGGCCAAGCCGGACTTCGAGCGCGCGCGCCAGCTCATGAAGGAGGCCGGGTACGACGGCAAGCCGATCGTGGTGTTGGACCCGACGAACATCGCGATGCTCCACGCAGTCGCGCTCGTCACGGGCGACCTGCTGCAGAAGATCGGCTGCAAGGTCGACGTGCAGGCGATGGACTGGGGCACGCTGGTGGCACGCCGGGCCATGAAGACACCGGCGTCCGAGGGCGGGTGGAACATCCTGCACACCTGGTGGAGCGCGGCCGATATGGGATCGCCGGCACTGAACGCGGGCGTGGCCGGCGTGTGTGAGAAGGCGTTCTTCGGCTGGTACTGCAGCGAGCCGATGGAGAAGCTGCGGCGGGACTGGGTGGCGCAGACCGATCCCGCCAGGCGCAAGCAGCTCGCCGAGGAAATCCAGAAGTTCGCGTACGACGACGTGCCCTACGCGCTGTGGGGCGAGTTCGTCACGCCGGCAGCCACCCGGAAGAACGTCCGCGGCATGCTCGCGTTCGCGGCGCCGCTGCTCTGGAACATCTCGCTCGAGAGCTGATCGCCCGGTCGGAGGGGGCCGCGCGGCCCCCTCCGCGTCATTCTCAGACCGCCGGGCCGCCGAGCACCTCGCCCGCGATCCGCCGCGCGAGCCACCGGCCGTCCGAGGGGCTGCCGACCAGCCGGCCGTCCTCGACGATCACCTTGCCGCGCAGGAGGGTCATCACCGGATAACCCTGGCAGGTAAACCCTTCCCAGATGCTGTAGTCCGCGTCGGCGTGCAGGTCGCCCAGCGTGATCGTCTTCTTCAGCGCGGGGTCGATGAGCACGAGGTCGGCGTCGCTGCCCGGCTGGATCACGCCCTTCTGCGGATAGAGGCCGAGGATGCGGGCCGCATTCGCGGAGGTGATGTCCACGAATCGCGTCAGCGGCATGTTCCGCTCGACCACGAATTTGGTGAACGCCACGGGCAGGCGCGTTTCGATGCCGTTATGGCCGCCACACACGGTCTCGATGGTGTCTCCGGCGAGCTTGTACGCCTTGTGCACCGTGTACTCATCGGTCGCGGTGGTGGCCAGCCGGCCGTCCATGAGGCCGGCGAGGAGCGCGGCGCGATCGTCGGCGAACTTGAGGGCGGGGTACGTGTGGATCGCGGTGCCGCCGGGTTTCCTGTAGTCGTCGCAGGTGAAGTGCAGATAGTTGTGCAGCGCCTCCCCGTACACCGGCTGCCCCAGGCTCCGGGCCTCGGCAATGGCCGCGACGCCTTCCTTGGCGGTGGTGTGCACAAAGTAGACGGCCGCGTCCGTGTGCCGCGCCAGGCGGATGACGTGGCGGAACGCCAGGTCCTCGGAGAGGTTGTTGTGGACGAGGTGGAGGTTGCAGCCCTGGGCCCGTCCCTCGCGCTTGAGGGTCTCGGTCATGTACGTGACGACGTCGTCCTCCTCCGCGTGCACGGCCATGATGCCGCCGTGCCGCGCTACCTGGGCGAAGATGCTCCAGAGGTGGCCGTACGGGACACGGATCGGCCGGAAGGTCGTGAAGATCTTGAAGCTCGCGATGCCTTCCTGGATCGCTTCGCCGATCTCGCCGACCGTCTCCGGCGCGACCTCGCCGGCCAGGATGTAGTGGAAGGCGAAGTCCGTGTAGGCGTGACCGCGGAAGACGGCGCGCCGCCGCTCGACCGCCTCGGCGATCGACACGCGCCGGGCGTGCGGATCAGGCGTGAGCGTCAGGTCACCGGCGAAGTCGACGATGGTGGTCACGCCCCCGAAGGCGGCCGCGCTGCTGGCCGCTGCCGGCGGCTGCGTCATGACCTCCGGACGACCGGTCCATTGCTCCGGGACCGGGATCGAGATGTGCGCATGCGGCTCGATCCCGCCGGGGACGACGATCTTGCCGTGGGCATCGACGACGCGGCCGGCATCCGCCGCCAGAGTGCCGGGCCAGCCCAGCGCGACGATCTTCTCGCCCTGCACGCCGACGTCGAGCGCAGCGACACCGTGGGGCATCACGACCTGTCCACCCTTGATCACGAGGTCGAGCATGGCGCACCTCCTGGTCCGTGGAGCCCGTGGCGCGCAGGCGGCCTCTCTCCACCGCGCGACGTGGGTCGGCCCGATACTAGCCGCTTCGGGAACGCGGGGGAACATCGACCGAATCGAAGACGTGAAGGGAGAGATCCTTCACCTTCGGTGGAGCCCTTGCGTCGGACCAGGAGGCTGTCTCAGCGTCGATTGGCTGCAGGGACCGCGTTGAATTGTGGACGTGACCTCTTACTTTCGACTTCCTATCGAACGATTCATCGACGAAACCAACTTGGCGGCCCCAACGGCACGTGATCGAACTTACATAATCAAGTCCGCGATTTCACTGCGCGCTGATTGATCTGGAGCGCAGGCATGCTCGTTCTAGTTGTGGTTGCGGGGGCCCGGCACTTACGGGTCGGCAAACAGGGCGCTTGAGTTTCTCGGGGTCACGACCCGAACCGGTGTTTGAGTCGCGACCACGTTTTCGCGGCGCTCCGCGAAACCGTCGACATCGCTGTCCAGCCTCACGCTAAGAGGCACCTCGTCTGGCCTCATCGGTGTTGGGCGACCTGGTCCCTCAAGAACCCGATAATGTCTTCACGGCTCAGCGTGCCGAGCGCGTGACCGTTCTCCATCACCGGGAGCTGATTGACGCCGTCACGATCCATCTTCTCCAACACGTCGCGCAGATCGGCGTCCTGCCTGGTGATGCGCATCTCAGCCTTGGGAATCATGACCTCCTCGGCCGTGACCACCGCCCACGACGGCCGGGGCTGCTTCGTGATCCGTTGCAGCGTCAGAAGACCCAGCACACGACCGTCGCGCTCGACCAGGAAGCTTCGCTGACCGTGGACGAGCACGTGTCCATCCACGAGTTCCTGGAGCGTTCGGCCCGCGGGAACGGACGCGTAGCCAGGACGCATGGCCTCGCGGACCTTGTGGCCCATCAATATCTCGAGGATCGCCTGGCCTTGAATCTCGCTCATGGCCGCATTCTCGAGGAACCAGCCAATGAAGCTGATCCAGATCCCGTTGATGAAGTTGCCGCCGAGGATCTGCCAGACGCCGAACAGGACGAAGAGATAGCCGACGACCCGACCGACGGTCCCGGCGACCCGCAGGGCTCGATGTGCGTCATGGGTCACGGCCCACACGATCGCCTTGAAGACGCGCCCGCCATCGAGGGGGAACCCGGGGATGAGATTGAAGAGTCCCAGCATGGCGTTGATGTACGCGAGGTACCTCAGCAGCGCGAGGGCCGGCGCCACGCCGACTGCAGCAGACTCAAAGACCCAGAAGAGCGCGGCGAGCAACAGGCTCGCCGCCGGACCTGCGGCAGCGATCAGGAATTCCCTCGTTGCACTCGTCGTTCCTCCTCCCAACTGGGATACACCCCCGAAGATGAAGAGCGTGATGCTCCGCACCGAGGTCCCGAACCGCCGCGCCACCAGCGAGTGACTCAGCTCGTGTAGAAGAACGCTGACGAAGAACATGGCAGCCGTCGCCGCGCCCATCACCCAGTACTCCCACGCGGGCCAGCCCTTGAACTCCGCCGGGTAGTAGCCGGCGGCCAGCGTCCACGTCACCAGCGCGAAGATGAGGAACCATGACGAATCGAGGCGGATCGGGATGCCCGCGATCCGACCGAGTGGAATCACGCGACCTGTCATGCGTATCCCCCTCCCCGGTTGCTGTCATGCCGACGACGTGAATGTCCACGCTGTCGATTCTGCGCGTCGGACCTCTGGCTCGCCAGGCGGCTCGGCCGCCGTGTGGGCCTCGACCTCTCAGGTGCTCGACCTGTCTGAGCTCGCGACTCAGCGCGCCGACCGTCTTTTCGCCCGTTAGAATCTGCTGGACCGTGTCCCGCTTGAATGCGGTGCTGAAGACCCGCCTGCCGTCTACCTTCCGTCTACGCTCGCCTATGGGCCTCCCGTCGCATCTTACGTCCCCAGGGTGAGGGATAACGACCGTGACGGCGACGTAAGCGCGCAGATCACACTACAAGACAGGAGGGCGGAGTGAGCGATGAACTTCCATACGGGCGGCCTCTATCGAAGAGGGTCAAGCCACCGGCGGAATGTAAGGTCAGCGCACCTCCCCGGCACGCAGACCGGCCGTGCAGAGCCTTCAACAGCCAGTTGACGCCGACTCTCTTTCAGCAGATCCTCGGGCGCATTGAGCGACGCGCGTGGCATCCGACCTGAACGAGGAGTCGGAGACCGAGGACACCGGCGAAAGCTGCGAGGAGGACGGTGATGATACCTGGGCATTGCGGGATCTCGCGACGAGCGGTGTTGAAGATGATGGCTGCCGCTGGTGCCTCCACGGCGACCGTGAGCCAGTGGCCGCGAAGAGCGTCGTCCGCCTCCCGGCTGGTGGTCGGCGCGGCATACGTCGGGCCGAAGGACGACTATGGCTGGAACCAGGGGCACGCCCAGGGCGTCACCGCCGTCAAGAAAATCGACGGGGTCAAGGTGGTCGAAGAGGAGAACGTTCCCGAGACCGTCCAGGTTCAGAAGACCATGGAGAGCATGATCAGCCTGGACGGCGCGAGCCTGATCTTTGCGACCTCGTTCGGCTACTGGGAGCACATGCTGAAGGTGGCCGCGAAGTACCCCAAGGTCCAGTTCCTGCATGGCGGGCCGACCGTCTGGAAGGAGGGGATGCCGACCAACGCCGGAAGCTATAACGGCTTCATCGACGAGGCGCAGTACATCGCGGGCATCGTCGCAGGCTACACGTCGAAGACCGGCAAATTCGGCTTCGTGGGCGCCAAACCGTATCCCGCCTCGCTGCGCAACATCAACTCCTTTACGCTCGGCGCACGGACCGTGAACCCCAAGGCTATGACGCAGGTAATCTTCACCGGCGACTGGGTGCTACCCGTCAAGGAGGCGGAGGCCGTCAACAGCCTGGCCGACCAGGGAATTGACGTCGTCACATGCCACGTCGACAGTCCGAAGGTCGTGATCGAGACGGCTGAGAAGCGGGGCATCTTTTCGTCCGGCTACCACGTCAACCAGTCCACGCTCGCTCCGAAAGGGTACCTGACCGGTGCCGAGTGGAACTGGGAGAAGGTATATACCGACTACGTCAACTGGCTGCGAGAAGGCAAGTCATGGCCTCACATGCGCAGGGGCGGACTGCGTGCAGGCATCGTTCGCAACGCGCCGTACGGACCCGCCGTCAGCGAGAAGGCTCGCAAGCAGGCCGACGACGCCAAGGCGAAGTTCACGGACGGTAGCTTCGTGATCTACAAAGGGCCCATGAAGGACAACACCGGCAAGACAGTGATCCCCGCTGGCAAGTCGTACGACGCCACGGACATCTGGCTTGAGTCGATGGACTGGCTGGTGGACGGCGTGAGGGGGTCGACCCGAAGCTGATGCGCCTGCTCGGTGGCAGTCCGCGAGGGGCCGCCGAGGCGTTGACCATCCCCGCGGGGGCTCTGGCAGTGTCCCTCATCCTTTTCGGGATCTTCGTGGCACTGGCCGGAGCCAACCCGCTCGGGGTGTACGAGACGATCTACAGCGGCGCCTTCGGAAGCTGGTTCTCCTGGCAGAACACGCTGCAACGGGCGACGCCGCTGATGCTCACCGCGCTCTGTACCGCCCTGCCGGCTCGGCTCGGGCTCGTCGTGATCGGCGCCGAGGGCGCCCTGATCATCGGAGCGCTCGCCACCGTCGCGATCGCGTCTGTCCTTCCTGGCGCTTCGCACTGGACGGTCATCACCGCGATGATGCTCGCTGGTATGTCGGCGGGCGGGCTCTGGGTCGGTCTCGCCGGCGGCCTGCGCTATTACCGGGGCGTCAACGAAACGATCAGCAGTCTTCTTCTCAACTATATCGCCATCGCCCTGATGAACCACCTCGTGGGCGGCCCAATGCGCGATCCGCTCGTCCTCCACCGACCGTCGAGCTGGCACGTGGGCGAGCGCAACATGATCGGTCTGATCCCAGGCATGGACGTCCACTGGGGCCTTGTCTTCGGCGTCGTCGGGTGCATCGTCACGTACGTGCTGATGCAGCACACGGTATTCGGGTTCGCAGCCAGGATCGTCGGTGGCAACGTGCGTGCCGCCCGCATGGCCGGCGTCCCAGTCGGCAGGCTGACGCTGGTCACGTGCTTGATCGCGGGGGCTGCAGCCGGTCTCGCCGGGACGACGGAGATCGCCGCCGTTCACGGCCGGGCCAGCACATCGCTCGTGGTCGGCTACGGTTACACCGGGATCCTCGTGGCCTTTCTCGCCAGGCAGAATCCTCTCGCAGTGATCCCGGTGGCTATTCTGCTCGGCGGCATCGACGCCGCCGGGGGCCTGCTGCAGCGGTGGCACGATCTGCCGGACGCGACGGTGCACGTGATGCGCGGCATCATCTTCCTGGTCATTCTCGCCAGCGAACCGGTGTATGGGCGGCTCCGCGTTTTCCAGCAGTCGGTCGTAGCGCCATCCAACGGGGCCGTGCCCCGCGAGGCCGCCTGAGGTGGAGGCGCTCGGGTGGTGGGGAGTCCCTCTCGCGGTTCTGGGCGGCGCCATCCGTGGCAGCACCCCGTTTCTCTTCGTCAGTCTCGGTGAGTGCCTGACCGAGAAGAGCGGCCGGATCAACCTCGGCCTCGAGGGTACGCTCGTGATGGGCGCAATGAGCGGCTACGGCGTTTCGTACCTGACCGGATCGCCGTGGCTCGGGGTGCTGGTGGCGGGGACGTGCGGCATGGTCCTTGGAGCCGTGCATGCCTCGATCTGCGCACGACCGCGCGTCAACGACATTGCGGTGGGCATCGCTCTGATGCTGTTCGGCCTCGGCCTCGCGTTCTACCTCGGCAAGCCGTTCATCCAGCCGAACGCCCCGCGCCTACCGGCAATACCGTTCGGATGGTGGAGTGAGAGCCCTCAGGTGCGCGCCGCGCTCGAGGTCAATGTGCTGTTCCTCATCGGCGCGGTGCTGGCCCCCGGACTGCTCTGGGCCCTCTACAACACGCGGTGGGGTCTCGCAATCCGCGCCGTCGGCGACAACGCCGACGCCGCCAGGACGATGGGTTATGCGGTGGACCGGGTGCGCTTGCTCGGCACGGTCGCGGGCGGCTTCCTCGCTGGGATCGGCGGATCGTTTCTCTCACTCTACTATCCGGGAAGCTGGAACGAGGCGATCTCGAGCGGCCAGGGTCTCATGGCGGTGGCGCTGGTGATCTTCGCGCGCTGGGACCCGCTGCTGTGCCTGTTCGCCGCACTGCTGTTCGGCGGCGCCGGCGCCCTCGGTCCAGCGCTGCAATCCGTGGGGATCACCTCGGGCTACTACCTGTTTAACGCCGCGCCCTACGTGCTAACCTTGCTGCTCATGATCGCGACCTCGTCGACGCAGCGGACGCTCAAAGGCGCGCCGAGCGAGTTGAGCGTGACGAAGTGATCGGGCGATGAAAGGGGAATCCCCATGACCGGATTAGGCGGGCTGAACAAGGCTCCTGATGGGGTGGTCATCGGGCTGGTGCAGCTACAGCTTCCCGTAGTGGCCACGCGGGCGGAGCTCGCGACGCAGGCGAACAGGATCTGCGCCATGGTCACCAAGGCGCGGAAAGGGATGCCGACTATGGACCTCGTCGTCTTCCCCGAATACTCGCTGCACGGCCTGTCGATGGACACTCGCCCCGAGATCATGTCCCGGCTCGACGGGCCCGAGGTCGCGGCCTTCAAAACGGCCTGCGCGGAGCAAAAGATCTGGGGGTGCTTCTCCCTCATGGAGTACAACCCGGGCGGAAACCCCTACAACAGCGGCGTCATCATCGACGACCGTGGTGCACTCCGGCTCTACTACCGGAAGATGCATCCTTGGACCCCGGTCGAGCCGTGGGAACCGGGTAACCTCGGAATCCCGGTCTGCGACGGCCCGAACGGCAGCAAGATCGCGCTGATCATCTGTCACGACGGGATGTTCCCGGAGATGGCCCGGGAGTCCGCATACAAGGGGGCCAACATCATGCTGCGGACCGCCGGCTACACGGCGCCCATCCGCCACTCCTGGCACGTGACCAACCAAGCCAACGCGTTCTGCAACTTGATGTACACCGCGAATGTCTGCATGTGCGGTAGCGACGGGCTGTTCAACTCGATGGGCGAAGGAATGATCGTCAACTTCGACGGAGCCCCGCTCGTCACGGGCAGCGGCGTGCCCGACGAGATCATCACGGCCGAGGTGCGGCCCAAGCTGGCAGAGGAGGCGCGTCGCATCTGGGGCGTCGAGAACAACATCTATCAGTTCGGCCACCGCGGCTTCGTGGCCGTGAAGGGTGGGGCGCAGGACTGCCCGTATACGTACATGCAGGATCTAGTGGCTGGCAAGTACCGGCTGCCGTGGGAGGACGAAGTGCAGGTGACGGACGGCACGAGCTGTGGTTTCCCCGAACCGAGCCGCACCTATCACGGCTAGCGTGATGTCGGGAGCGAATTATCCCGGCGTTCCTCGGAGCTGTCCAAGCGGGACACTCTAAGCCGAGAATCGCGATGAGCAGAACCCGGGGCCGTACCGATGGCGGCGGAGGGCAGCCTGACCGAGCAAGCGCCGACCGGTTGCCGCCCGCCGCCCCGCCGCCTCGTGAACCCGCGCCGCCGCGTTTCGAGGTGGCTCGGCCCCGTCTCGAGAGCGCCCCACATTTCGGCGTCGCCTCGCCACCTCCCCAGGTCGCCCCACCGCGCCTCACGGTCGCCGGAATGACGAAGCGATTCGGCTCGCTGGTCGCTCTCGACGACGTCTCCTTGACCCTCGAGCCCGGCTCGTTTCACGCGCTGCTCGGCGAGAACGGCGCCGGGAAGAGTACCCTCGTCAAGTGCGTGATGGGCTACTACGCGTCCGATAAGGGCGCCGTGATCGTCGATGACGTCGAGCGCATCATCCGAAGCCCTCGCGACGCGCATGCTCACCGGATCGGGATGGTGTACCAGCATTTCACGCTTGTGCCGAGCATGTCGGTGGCCGAGAACTTCGCGCTGGCGCGCGCGGACCTTTCGCTCGTCGTCGACTGGCCCACCGAGCGTCGCCGGTTGCACGAGTTCTTGAAGGAGATGCCGTTCAAGGTCGATCTCGAGGCGCCGGTCAGCGCGCTGGCGGCCGGCCAGAAGCAAAAGATCGAGATCCTCAAGCAGCTCTATCTCGCCTCCCGCATCCTGATCCTCGACGAGCCGACGTCGGTGCTCACGCCGGGTGAGGCCGACGAGATCCTCGGCCTCCTGCACGAGATGGCGCGAGGGGGTCGGCTGTCCGTCCTCATGATCACGCACAAGCTCCGAGAAGTGGTCGCCTTCGCCGACGAGGTCACCGTGCTTCGACGCGGGCGGGTGGTCGGACGGGGACGGATGGAGAAGCTCACCGCGCAGAATCTCGCGGCGATGATGATCGGCGGAAGCGAGCTGCCGCCGCCGGCGCAGCGCATCGCCCACACCACGGGCCAGGTACGGCTCCGCCTCGACCACCTGTGCGTCGACGACGACAAGGGACACCAGGCCGTCGTGAACGTCTCGCTCTCCGTCCACGCCGGGGAGATCGTGGGGATCGCCGGCGTTTCCGGGAACGGCCAGGCCGAGATGGTCGAGGTCCTCGCCGGACAGCGCGAGGCTTCCGCGGGCACCATCACCGTTCACGGCGAGCCGTATCGGGCGACTCGGATGGAGATGCGGCGCCACAAGGTCTTCTGCCTCCCCGAGGAGCCCCTTCGCAACGCCTGTGTGTCCCGGATGAGCGTCGCCGAGAACCTCGCCTTCCGCGTCTTTGACCAGACGCGCTTCACGATCGCCCGCTGGGGCCTGAACCGGGCGGCCATGCGGCAGGCCGCCAGCGAGCTGATCGGCCGGTATCACATCAAGGCATCCTCGACCGACGCTCCGGTCAGCAGCCTCTCCGGGGGCAACGTGCAGCGCTTGGTGCTGGCGCGCGAGCTATCCGGCGACGTTGAAGTGCTGATCGCTGCCAACCCCTGTTTCGGTCTCGACATCGCGGCCATCGCGGAGATCCGCTCGCAGATGATGCGGGCCCGCAACCGCGGCGCGGCGATTCTCCTCGTCAGCGAGGATCTCGACGAGCTGTTCGAGCTGGCCGACCGCATGGTCGTCATGTTCAATGGCGAGCTCGTGTATGAGACGCCCATCGCCGACGCCGACCTCGCGATCGTGGGTCGCCACATGGCCGGACACTGAACCCTCTCCCGCCCCGCGCGCCGCGCGATCGGCGCATCCTTTCATAGACGGCCAAAGGGGCCAGCCGCGTTGCTCGGCCGACCCCTTTGGTTTTCGCTGCTTCCGTGGTTGCGGGGGCCCGCTTTGCACAGTACTACACGGTCCCCACCACCTACTGGGTCGAACTGGCAAGCGACGCTACTACCAGTAGGAAGTCGCAGCGTGCCGGGGACGTCACGGACTGAAGGCCGTGATCGAGAAACGCCTACTCCAGCCCGCGACAGCGGAGCCATCGCCGGTCTCCACGTCCACAGCCGAGCGGCCGGCACACGGAGCCGGGCGTGATCATGGGTCGGGTATCAGCATCAAGGCCGAGGCGGCCTGGGCCGCTGCCGCATCGGCCCGAAGGCTCTCGCCGTGTCGCGCTGGGGTCGGTGCGTCCGGGAGAGCTCGCGCTGGCGCGCCAGCTCCTTGATCCCCTGCTCCTTGTAGTCCGCGCTCGTGAGCGACGCGAGAAACGCCACGACGCCGTCGATGTCGTCCTCGGTCAGCGCCAGCGGTTGGATGTCCTCGTCCAGATAGGGATCCTGTAAGCCGTCGCCCTTGTTGTAGTGGTCCATCACATCCCACAGCGTCTCCTGCGAGCCGTCATGGAAGTAGGGCCCCGTCACCAGCACATTCCTGAGATCCGGCGTCTTGAAGGCCGCGATATCACGCTCTCTCCTGGTGATGAGGAAGCGGCCGAGTGCCGATAGGTCCGTTTGGATGGCGGCACGGTCGATCTGCGACGTATCGCCCGACTTGATCGCTTGCTCGGCCTGACGGGCCAGCGCCACGACGTTGTGCCGGATGATGCCGATGCCGATGTTGTGGAAGTCGTTGTCGGTGAAGTAGGTGGCGTCCCGCTTCTGCTCGGTCAACGCATGACATTTGTTGCAGCGGGCGCGGGTGTTGAAGAGCGCCCAGCCGCGCTTGGCGGCGTCGTCGATGGCCGTCGAGTCACCCGCGATGAAGCGATCGAACGGGGAGTCGAACGACAGCTGCGTGCGTTCATAGGACGCGATGGCGCGCAGGAGATCGCGGGCGTTGGGCGGACCGCCGAAGACCTTTCTGAAGGCGTCCTGGTACTCCGTGATGGCGGCGATCCGGGCCACGGCGGCGTCGAGGCTCGGCTGGCCCATCTCGACGGGGTTGACGATCGGCAGCGCCGCCTGCTCCTCGAGCGTCTTCACCCGCCCGTCCCAGAACTGCGTCTTGTTGGAGAGCGCGTTCAGAATGGTCGGGGCGTTGCGCTGGCCGATACGGCCTTTGATCCCGACGGAGGTGGGCCTCCCGTCGGTGAACGCGCGCGCGGGATCATGGCAGGTGCTGCACGCCACGGTCCCGTCCGCCGACAGGCGACCGTCGAAGAACAATTTCTGGCCGAGGGCGATTTTCTCGGGGGTCTGGGGATTGTCAGGCGGTATCGCGGCGCGTGTCGCGGCAGCCGGGACGCCGACCTGATGAATGGACTTCGGCTGAGCCAGCGGCCCGGCCTCCGGGATCGGCGGCACCTTCACCCTTGCCGCACGCGGCCAGGCCACCGTCAGCGTCGCGGCCGCGAGGACGCTTACGATGGCGGCCCACACCGCCATGGCGCGCATTGCTCAGGCCGGCTCGTGCTCGTGCGCGATCAGCGGTGTGTCCACGAGGTGCTCGGCGACGAACCAGACCTGCCGCTCGTTGGTCCGGATCACGTCGCTCACCAGCAGATCGTTGGTGCCGTCATCGCCGGTCTCCGCAGCCTGCCGCGCCATCGCGCGCGCCTCTTTGAGGACGATCTCGTGCGCATGAAGCAGCCGCGCGATCTGCACCGGAACTTCGTCGCGGCCACGTGGCGGGCGCGGAATCAGCGTCATCTCGGCGACGTCATGGGCCATGGCGATGCTCACGCCGCCGAGCGACTGGATTCGCTCTCCGATGGAGTCCACCAGCTCGCTCTGTTCGTCGAAGTGCTTGTCGAAGAGCAGGTGGAGCTGGTAGAACGTCGGCCCACTGACTTGCCAATGGTGCTTTTTGTACAGATCCCGCAATGTCATGGTGTCGACGAGCAGCTGGTTGAGATTGTCGACGCTGACGCCTCGGACTGACGCGTCGAGCGCGACGGGAACGGGAACGACCACCCCGTAGCGTTGGAGTTCCTTGAGACGTTCGTACGGTTCCGTCACGATGAGGTGTTGGTGCCTCTTGCTCATGATTCCTCCTCCCACTCCGATCCATGTAAGACGCGCGCCGGTTCCAGTTCGGTGAACATCTTCAGGGTCGCCGCGCGCCGGCCGGGCGGCGGCGACACGATTCCCCGATGGAGGAAGTCGCACATGATCCGGTTGCCCATCGCCCAGTCGTCCGCATAGGCGGCGACGTGGTGGACGCACATGTCGTCGGCACCGGACGTCGGGTACCCGCACTGGATGCAGAGACTCATGGCCGATCAGAGCTCGGTCTTATCGGCGTCGATGAGCTGCTGCATGGTCTCTTCGCCGTCGCCATCCGCGATCAGCAGCAGGATGTGGATCCGATCCCCGACGACGCGCGCGTCCCGCACCGTCACGACGGTCGGGACGAAGGCGATCGCGTGCTGGAGGATGTTGTCGATGGCGGAATTCAGCGCGGCTTTGAGCTGGGTGTCGTCGGCGGCGCTCGCGACCGGGATCGACGTGGTGATCTGGACGACGTATGCCGTCGCAGGCGTCGCCCATGCCGCGAGGCCCAGAGCGATCAGCGTCGTCAGCATGATCTTCCCGACGATGCGGCTCACCACCAGGGCCCGCCCCACGTCCACGGGTTTTCGTAGGTCCAGATCTGCTCCTGTGCGAGCTGGCGCTCCCTCGTCAGCCGCTGATACTCCGCGTACTCCTTGGGTCCGCCGACGTAGACGCACTGGCAGTTCCGGGGATCGGCATAGGCGTACTCGATGCCGTCGCCCGTGGCGCGGCTTGTCAGCCGGTACGGCGGCATGGCGGCCAGCTGCTGCTGCCGCTCGGCGGTGTCGGCGAGCTCCATCCTGAACCCGGCCGCCGCCAGGAATTGCTCCCTGTCGAGCGCCTGCGAGTGGCGGATCGCCGCGCAGCCCGTGAGCCCCACGGTCGCCGCCAGCGCGAGTGATGCAAGGGTCGTCGTCCAGCGTCCGATCATGATCCTCCTCCTTGTATCGACGTGGCCATCACGCCATGCCGTTCCTGCAAAATCCTTCCCGTCACCGTCACCGAGTCGCCCGTCCTCAGCGCCATGTATTCGTCCTGGCTCGCCTGCGAGAGGTCGACGTTGATGGGTCCAGCGCCGCTCGCGTACGGCGCGACGACCATCGTTTGCCCCGCGATCCCCAGCACCCGTCCCTCGATGCGGACCAGATCGTCTTGCGCGGTGCCGACGTCGACACGCAGCGCGAACACGAGCCCGGCGGAGACGACCGCCGCGGTCAGGGCCTTGCGGAGTGCCCGCCGGCTCATGACCGAAGAGAAACGACGCTGCGAGGGCCCGTCTCGCGCGCCGGCGGCGCCATGAAGTCCGGGCCCACGGGATCGGTGACGAACTCCGCGAGGAGCCGATCGATGGCCACGCGCGTCTCCTCGTCGAGGCGCCAGCCGAGCACGTCGTCGATCGGCGCGAGCTGATCCGGGCGGCGCGCGCCCCACAGCGCGATCGTGGGGCCCTGGTCGAGGATGAAGCGGACGGCCAAGGCGAGCACGTTCCTGCCGTAGCGCTCGTGGGCCAGCCGGTCGAGCGCGGCCACGGCGTCGAGATATTGCTGATAGCGGCGAGGCTGGAACTTCGGGTCCGTCTGGCGCAGGTCGTCGCCGAGGAACCTCGTGTCGCGCCGCATGCGCCCCGATAGCAGCCCGCGGCACAGCGCGCCGTACGCGAGTACGGTGAGGCCCTGCCGCCGGGCGTACGGCAGGACGTCCTTCTCGATCGCCCGCTCGAACAGGTTGTACGGCGACTGCACGACGTGCAGCGGCGCGACCGCCCGGAAGGTCTCCATCTGCTCGGGCGAGAAGTTGCTCACGCCGATCGCGCGGATCGTCCCGCGCTCGAAGAGCCGGTGCAGCGCCTCCGCAGTCTCCTCCACGGGAACGAGGGGATCGGGCCAGTGCACCTGATAGATGTCGATGTAGCTCGTTCCCAGCCGCCGCAGCGAGTCCTCGATCTCCGTTCGGATCCGCTCCGCGGAGGCGTCGCGGTAGACGGCGCCGGCATGCCACGCGAGACCGACCTTGGTGGCGATCAGCAGGCGCTCGCGCCCGCCGTGCTCAGCGATGGCCCGGCCGACCAGTTCCTCGGATCTGCCGAAGCCATAGGCCGGCGCGGTGTCGATCAGCGTGATGCCCAGATCGAGTGCCGTGCGGATCGTTTTGACGGCCTCGGCCTCGTCGCTGCCGCCCCACATCCAGCCACCGATCGACCACGTGCCGAGCCCGATGCGCGAGCTCGCCATCCCGACGCCCCAGATCAGCTTCTGCTCCATCGCTGTCGCCGCCCTCCTATCGCACCTCTGACCGTCGATTTTGAGACGTCGAGGTGCGGGTGGAGGTTGCTCTCCGTTGGCCTACCCGACCAAAGTCGGGTCCCGGGAACGAAACAGCCACCATGGTCGTCTCAAGCGCGTGGACAATTCGAACAGCCGAGCGAAGCGCCTGCTGGAGGCCGAGTTCGACGTGATCGCCGAGCGACTACACAGAGAGGCCGCTGTGCCGAAGGCCAGCCTCGCGGGCGGCGACTTCCTCGACGTCGCCCAGGGCATCGAGCACCAGGAACTGGCGCGGCTCAGCGCGTCGCGGCTGAGCGAGCGGGCGAAGCGCCTGCAAATCGCGCTGAGCCGGGTCTCCGAAGGCGACTACGGCGTCTGCTCGGAGTGCGGAACGTCGATCCCCCCGCAGCGACTCCGCGCCGTTCCCGACGCGACCACGTGCGTGGCGTGTCAGGCGCGGCTCGAGCGCGGCGCTCACTGAAGCCCCGGCCCGTCTCTTTCCCCTATCGACGAGTCCAGCCGCGGCCGCGCTGGTGACGTCGACAAGCGTCGGGGCTCAGGCGAGAAGCCCCGCGATGATGCCCGTGAGAAACACGCCGTCGAACGTGCCGGCCCCGCCGATCGAGACGACGGGCGCGCCGAGCTCCCCGATCCTCGGAAGGTTCAACAGGTCGGCACCGATCAGGGCGCCCATGGAACCCGAGACGTACGCGACCGGCGGCGCCCGACGAAAGGCCAGCACGACGCTCACGGCGGCCGCGGCCAGCGGCGGAACGAACATCAGCACCGCGATACCGGCGCCAGGCACGATCCGCGCGAGACTGTGGACGATGGCGGCGACGACGGCGACGCCGAGGAGCATGCGCCCACGTACGCGCGAGCGGAGAAAGAGGTAGAGCGACAGCATCACTGGCACGAGGGCGCCGCCCACGTTGATCGCGATGATCGTCATCCCTTCCTCGTGGACCGGCGGCACGACATAGGTGCGCCCGAACATGGTGATGCTCTGGGGAGGCAGCAGGCGCTCGACGCGCATCGCGTAGAGCGGGATATTCACGTGGCTGCCGACCAGGGATAAAGCATGATCACGAACATGTAGCGGGGAGGCACGCCGATCTTCCGGTAGGCGTATCTGAGGATCCTCAGCTCGACCACGAACACGAGGACCACGAGCAAGAGCAAAAAGAGGCCGAGCACGAGTGGGAACGCGACGGGGAAGATCATCGGTGGATCCCGATCACAGCGGCGCCGGCGAGCATGACGCCCGATCACACGGCGCCATCTGGCCGGCGCCGCTTCGGTACGCGCTCGGCGTCATCCCGGTGACACGCCGAAACGTCGTCGTGAAGTGACTCGGCGTCCGAAAACCCACCGACCGCGCGATCTCGGCGATCGGCACCGTCTGGGCCGCCAGCAACGCCCGCGCCTCGTCGATCCTGTGTCGGACCAGGAATCGATGCGGAGGCACGCCGGTGCTGCGCTTGAAGAGCCGCGCGAAGTGATACGGACTCATGTGCACCACGGCGCTGAGCTCGGCCAGGCGCAGCTCCCGCTGCAAGTTGTCCTGGATGTACTGCGCCACGCGTCGCACTCTGTACGCCGGCAGCTCGCCGCCCGTCGTTGTCACGTCGGCCATGGCGGCCCGAATCACGCGCACTCGTGAGTGTCGGCCGCGTCCAACGTCGTCATGGCATCGCCCAGCTGCTTCCGGAGAAACAACCGGGCGCGGTGCACGCGAGTCTTCACCACGGGGATGCTGAGGCCCATGACCTCCGCGATCTCGGGATTCGACAGGCCCCGGACGTCGCGCAGCACCAGCACGCTCCGGTACGCGGCGGGCAATTCCTCGATCGCCGAGGTCAGCGCCAGCCGCAACTCGGTCTGGATCGAGGGATCGTCCACGCGCGGCGACCAGTCGGCCATGGGCACGGCGTGGCAGCCCCGCTCATCGAAGACCGGCATCACGTCGTCCCAGGACACGTCTCGACGCCGGCTCTGCCGGGTGCGGAGCTTCTGATAGGCCGCGTTCGCCACGATCCGGTAGAGCCAGGAGCCGAAGGCCGACTCACCCCTGAAGCTGTCGATCTTCCGGACCACGGTCCAGAATGCGTCCTGCACGACTTCTTCTCCATCCTGCCCGTTTCCCGTGATGCTGGTGGCCAGGCGATACGCGCGGTCCCCGTACGTGGTGACGAGACACTCCGCTGCCGTCGGCTCGCGCCGCCGGAGCGCTTCCAGAAGGTCGAGATCGCGGTCTGCACGCCGCGAATGAGCGACGGCAGCCGTCTCGGGTTCGAGAGCCATTTGAAGAGTCATCTCTCTATCCTCCGTGCCGCCGATCATGTCAGCGCAGAACCGTCTGGACCGCGTCCAGCAGCGCATCACCGCGGAAGGGCTTGTCGAGGAATGCGACGGCGCCGGCCCCGAGGCACCGCTGGCGAATCTGCTCGTCCCCATGAGCAGTGAGAATGACGGCCGGAACGCGGACGTTCGCGGCCGCGAGATGCCAGAGGAGGTCGAGGCCGCTCATTCCGGTCATCCGCAGATCGAGCACCAGGCACCCGGTGGTCTCGCGCTGGGCGGAGGTCAAGAACTCTTCCGCCGAGGCGAACGTCTCGACTCGGAAGCCTACCGACCGCAGGAAATTCTTGAGCGAGCGACGCAGCGACTCGTCATCGTCCACGACGGAGATCACCGGCGCATCCTGCGTGCCGATGCGTTGTCGCCATTCCTGGAACCTCGGAATCGAATCCATGGCTGCCAGGCTAGGCGGTCGGGCGGGCAGCGTCTACCCTACGTTGGTCGGGGCGACCTCTACCCTACTTTCGGAGGGTTCGAGCCGCCACCGGCAGGGGTGATGCCGAGCCGGGAGGCGAAGCGGACCAGCTCGGCCACGGAGCCGGCCGTCATCTTCTGCATCACGTGCGCGCGCTGCTCCTTGACGGTGGCCTCGGTGGTACCCAGCTCGCCGGCGATCTGCTTGTTGAGAAGACCTGCGACGATCCGCGCCAGCACGTCCCGCTCGCGCCGGGTCAGGGAAGCGTAGCGGCCACGAAGCTCGGTGAGTTCCTGGCGCTCCGTGCGCAGCGCGCGATCGCGCTCGATCGCGTGTCGAATGGCGTCGAGCAGGTCCTGCTCGCGGAACGGCTTGGTGAGAAATTCGACCGCGCCGGCTTTCATGGCCCGGACCGACATGGGAATGTCGCCGTGGCCGGTGAGGAAGATGATGGGCAGCGCCGCGTCCGTGTCGGCGAGCTCGCGCTGGAGATCCAGCCCGCTCAGCCCCGGCAGGCGCACGTCGAGCACGAGGCATCCCGGCGCGTCGGGGCGCCGGGCACGCATGAACGCCTGAGCGCTGGGGAAGACCTCGACGAGGAACCCGACGGAGGTGATGAGTCTCCGGAGGCTGTCGCGGACGGACGAGTCGTCGTCGACGACGAAGACGACGGGCGCATCCGACGTCATGGCATCCCCGGCAGGGCAAACTGGAACGTCGCGCCATGGTCCGAATTCGTCGTCGCCCACAGCCGGCCCCGGTGGTTGTCGATGATCGAGCGACTGATCGACAGCCCCATACCCAGCCCACCCGGCTTTGTCGTGTAGAACGCCTCGAACAGGCGCGGCGCCTCGGCTTGGCTGAAGCCGACGCCGGCATCCTCGACGGCGACGATCGCCCAGGGACCATCGTCACGGTGATCGGTGGTCGCGCGGACGACCATCCGGCGCCGCACCGGCGGGACCTCGCGCATTGCCTCTACGGCATTCATCAGCAAATTCAGGAGGACCTGCTGGAGCTGGATCCGATCGCCCGTGACCTGCGGCAGGTTCGGTGCCAAAGACATTTCCAGAGATATGCCGTGTCGCCTGATCTCGGGCCCGACGAGGGGCAGCACGTCGCGGATGACACCGGTGAGGTCACAGCGCCCACGGGCAACCGACGAGCGCGTCAGCAGGGCGCGAATCCGGGTGATGACCTCTCCCGCGCGCAGGCCGTCCTTCACGATAGCGGTGAGCGCCCCGCGGACGCTGTCGAGATCGGGTCTGTCGGCCGCCAGCCAGTGCAGGCACGCGTTGGCATCGGCACCGATCGCCGCCAGCGGTTGGTTGATCTCATGGGCGATGGAAGCGGCGAGCTCACCCAGCGTCGTCACGCGCGTCACGTGCGCGAGCTCCTCTCGCGCTTGCTGCAGCGCCTCCTCGGCCCGTTTGCGCTCCGCGCGAGCGCGGAGCGCCGTCACCCCGGATGTCAGGTCCTCGGCGAGATGGCCTCGCAGCGCCGTCACGGCATAGGCCACGGACGCCGCCAAACCCGTATAGTGTTCGATCGCGTGTTCATCGAAGGCGCTGCACTCCGCGGCATACAGATTGAGCGTGCCGCGCAGATCCACGGCGCCCCCGGACGCCTCATAGGCGATCAACGGCACGGCAAGGCAGGAGGCGTAGCCGCGTGCGAGGGCGGCGGCTCGCCAGGGAGAAAACCTCGGGTTCGTGCGGATATCGTCGACCCAACACGCGTGGCCGGTCCGAACCGCAACGCCGACGGGCCCCTGACCGAGTTCTATCTCTCCCCAGGAAGTCTTGAGGCGCTCCAG
>Ga0209376_1000166_pt1 | contig 71720 bp, 77 predicted proteins | sample GraSoiAngelo_134_FD_185891 | JGI IMG/M metagenome (GOLD analysis project Ga0209376, IMG submission 185891) | Grasslands soil microbial communities from the Angelo Coastal Reserve, California, USA - 14_0929_05_30cm (SPAdes) (version 2) | ecosystem: Environmental > Terrestrial > Soil > Grasslands ... | reverse complement strand
GGAGATCGCCATCCGGCCGATGCGCTAACTCGGACCGCGCCGAACGTCCATCGTTGGTGGCGACGCGATCGCGCCCTCAGCCCGGAAATCTCGCTGCCGAATCGTTGGGCGCATGCCCACCAAAACAGCAGGTCGGCCCGCGTTCAACAGCCGAAACGCCCGGGAACACCAGGCGGGCGACGCATGGCGTCATCTCTGCATCCAAAGGGTGGGGGGAATCAACATGTCCACCGTCAGGGCAGCGCCCGGCCACTACCTCATCGCCAGCGACTTCGACCAGACGCTGAGCTTCAACGATTCCGGGCTCGTTCTCAGCGAGCTGATCGGCGTGCCGAACTTTCGCGAGAAGGTTGCCGGTCTTTCGGACATTCACCTGGTCCAGCAGGGCGCCGAGCTCACGTATCTCCTTCGCCACGATCCCGAGTTCCGGTGCGTACGCCGCGAGCACTTGATCGAGACAGGCAGGCAGGTACGATTGAAGAAGGACATCAAGCGCTTCGTCACGTCGCTCGAGGCTGGCGCCGACGAGTATCACTTCTCGTTCTATGTCATCTCGGCCGCACCCAGGACGGTGGTCGAGTCCGCGCTCGAGGGCATCGTTCCTGCCGACCACATCTACGGCGCGGAGTGCGCGTATGACGCGACCTCCGGCGAAATCTGTGCAGTCACGCAGGTCCCCGCCGGCGACGGGAAGGTCGCGATCCTCGAGGCGCTCGCGAGCCGGCTGCAGATCAGCCCGGACCGGACCGTCTACGTCGGTGACGGAAGCTCCGATGTCCACGTGATGCTGCACGTCAACAGCGGGAATGGTTTCACGATCGCGGTGTCGGAGGCCAAGCACATCACGCGGATCGCACGAAGGACCGTCATCAGCGACAACGCCCTCAGCGTTCTGGTGCCCATCCTCGAAGACGTGGTCGGTTGGGACGCCGCGCGGATCCGCCAGCTCTTTGCCTCCAAGGGGCTGGCCTTGCAAGCGTGGGACAAGGCACGAACGGACTGGGTCACCCTGCGACAGTATTCCGACGGCACGAGATGAGCCTCACCATCATCGGATGGCTCGCCACGGCCGTGTTCGCAAGCTCCTATTTCTTCCGCCGGCCGCTGACACTCAGGCGAATCCAAGCAGGGGCCGCGTTGCTCTGGGTGATGTATGGGATCGCGATCGACGCCGTGCCGGTGGTCGCCGCCAACCTCATCGTGGCCGGTGCGGCACTCTATTCCTCGTTCGCGCCGCGTCGGACAGATGGCAACGAGTCTCTCAGGTAGTGCTGGCGCACGTCGGGATTGTCGAGCAGCTCAAGCCCGGTGCCTTCGAAGCGGTTCCGGCCGAGCCCCAGGACGAGCCTGCGGTCTGATATCGAGGAGCAGAAGAAGCTGGGGCTCTTCGCCGAGCAGGTGATGCCCGCCTTCGCCTCTACCGGGCGGCGGGTGGAGCCTCGTTGACCTCGCGGGCAGCGCGGAGGCCCGATTCCAGCGCACCCTCCATCCACGCCGACCACGGGGACGCGTGCTCCCCCGCGAAATGCACTCGGCCCTCTGGACGGACGATGTGCGGTAGGAGCGACAGCATCTGGCCGGGCCGGAAATACGCGAAGGCACCGCGGGCCCACGGGTCTTCGTCCCAGCTCTTCGACACCCCGCGCTCGAAGTCCCCGCTGAGACCGGGAAAGATCCGCTGCAGTTGGGAAAGCGCAAACTGCACTCTGTCGCTCTCCCCCATCTGGGCCACGCGCCGGCCATCCACGCCGGTCGCCTGAGCCTCGAGAATTCCGCGCGGACCTGGCTGGCTCGCCGTGTGCTCGAACACCCACTTCATCGGAAGGTCGGTGGTCGCCGTGACGTAGGGACGTTCGCTGGTCCACGCCTTTCGCCTGAACTGCAGGTAGACGCGGGTGCTCGAGGTGTACGGCAGCTGGTCGACGGCCCGTGCTTTTTGCGGCGAGAACGACGGGGAGACATCGATGCTCTTGAGAACGGAGAAGGGAATCGTGCAGACGATGTGGTCCGCGGTGAGCCTCTGATGTTGGCCGTCCCGCCCGATCACGACAGAGGCAGATGTCTCACCTGGCTCGATGCGGACCACGGGGGACTGGTAGCGAATCCGCGCTGCCAGTGTCGTCGCGAAGGCCCTCGGGAGACGGTCGGCCCCGCCCGTGATCGAGAACCTCAGCGACTCCGTCCGTCTCAGGGCGAATCTTCGTAGCATCAGGAGGGCCGAGTAGCTGTCGATGCCATCACCGACGAGGTCGAGAAAGCCGACACGCAGGAGGGCCACGGCGCCCTGTGAAGCGCCCCGTGAGCGGAGGAATTCGGCCACGCTCATCCGGTCGAGCGTCTCGAGTCCGGGATCCGACGGCCACCCCGGTGCCGTGACGTCGCCGAGGCCCTCCAACTCGGCGCCGATATATTTCTCCCACATGCCCCCGACGCCGAGCTTCGTTTCGTCGGCAGTGAGGTCGAATGGCCACTCGACATTCGGCCCCCAGTTGGCGACGACGCGCTGCCCTCGGACGTAGAAGAGACCCGGGGCAGACAGGGGCGGATTCGGCCGGATGGGCAGGCTGAAGAAGTTGGCGTACTTGAGGGTGAGCTGGTGGTTACTCGGAATGAACAGCGCGCCGGCCTCGGCGTGGAGGCCATCCGAAAACGGCTCGCGGAGTGTGTGCACCCTGCCGCCGGGCCGCCCGCGCGCCTCGAGGATCGTCACATCGTGACCGGCCTGCGTCAACTCGTGGGCCGCGACCAGCCCCGCCAGCCCCGCCCCGAGAATGACGACCTTCCTCGGCGCGCGAGCCTGCGCGGGGGGCGAGTCGGGCGTGGTCCGAGTACCGAGTGAAGCGCAACCCGAGAGGCTCGCCGCGGCCAGGGCGACGCGCCCGAGGAACTCCCGGCGGTTCATCCACCTGATATCCCGCAAAAGTGCCGTCACTGCCGGCGCTCGGACGGCTGCCCCAGGGGGTTCGTGGCGAACCCCCTGGGAGCAACCGCCAGGCGCCAGCGACACAGACTGGTTATCGAACCACCCGCCTGCGAGCCACTACAACTGACGTTATATCGCGGCCGGGCACGAGCCGCCGAAGTCCCCCGTGGTCGAATTGTTGGGCTCGTGGAGCTGGATGTTGCCGCCCCCTCCGTCGCCTCCGCCCAAGTTGTGGTGCGTGCCGCCTGAGAAGTCGAAGGTCGAATAGACGATTGTGCCGTTCTGGGTCAGCTGGATGTCGAACTCGTCCGCGGTGCCTGGTTCGCCCGCGTCCGAGACCCTCACCGCGAAGTCGACGTCACCGAACATGTCTGTCCTCGCCGTGCCACAAATCCAACGGGTACCGGTCGGCTGGCCGGTCTGGGGGTCAGCGCCCGTTGCTCCTTCGGGGAAGTACGCCGTGATGTCGATCACGTGGACGTTCAGGTCGAGGCCGTGGTCGTGGTATTCGAGATGGCCCCAGTACGGGACCCCGTTCGTCCCCGAACCTTTTTTGCATCCGCCTCCAACCCCGAAGTTCCCTTTGTCGGCGCCGTTCGGGTAGATGAAGCCGCCGCCCGTCAGGAAGTCGCACTTCCCGCTGAACGGCGGCGGCGGCGGCGTGATGTCCGCGATGGCGAAGCTGCCGGCGACGAGCACCAAGGTCGCTATCCCGAGGAGGCTGATCACTGCGCGCAGCGTTACTGGTTGACGCATGCCGATCTCTTTCCATCCGTCAGGCACCGCAGAGTACGTCGACCGAACCGCGACTTCGTTCCTCCGTTCCGATTCGACATGTGCTTGCGCTCAGGCGACTTGACGCTGGGTCTCGAGTACGACGCGGTAGCCCCGGCGCGCGATGCGCAAGGGAATGAGCACGTCGGCGGAGCCGTCGGAGCCGATGACGATCTCGACGCGGTCGCGCGGGTAATGAGGACGGCGAGCCCGGACGAGTCGTACTCGCGGTATTCCAGGCGCTTGAGAGGCTCGATCAGAAGTGGCGCGGCATCCTTGTCGCCCACATCGCCGACGATCCCGAACATCGCTCGATCCCTTCCGGCGGTCCGGGGCGCGACGGACCGCCGCCTTATTGCACGAAGTAGTACTGCACCGCGCGAGCGGCGCCTACAGGCGCGAGGGGGAATTTTCGGCGGCCGTTCGCGGGCGTAGCCGCCCGCGCGTGGAGGCGGCGCGGCGGTGAAGCGGCGGGAGCGCCGACCCCCGAACGGGGGACGCTCGCGATGACGAGGCCTAGATGAGGCCGGAGCGGAACGCTTCGGCGACGATCTCGGCGCGCGAGCGGACGTCGAAGGCGGCTGCGATCTTCTCCAGGCGGTCCCTGATCGTGTGCGCGCTCAGATGGACGAGCGCGCCGATCTCCTTGTTGGTGAGGCCGCCGGCGAGGCGCCGTCGTGAGTGGCGGCGATGCTGGGGCACGCCAGCCCCGAGATGCTGTGCTCCGTTTACGCCCGGTTCATGCGCGCGTGCGCGCGACGGAAGTCGATCAAGCCCGGCGCCCGCGTAGGAAAACATGGTGCCGAAGGGGGGACTCGAACCCCCACGGGTTGCCCCACACGCCCCTCAAACGTGCGCGTCTGCCAGTTCCGCCACTTCGGCCCGGGAACAGTGGCGAAGTATACCCTAACGTCCGCGTCCGCCAAACCGTCCCACGCTCTGACGCAGCCGCGGATCGAGCGCATCGCGAATGCCCTCGCCGAGCAGGTTGTAGGAGAGCACGGTGAAGAGGATGGCGAGGCCCGGATAGACCGACAGCCACCACGCGAGCTCGATGACTTCCTTGCCCTCGTTGAGGATGTTGCCCCACGTCGCGTACGGCGGACGCACGCCGAGGCCGAGGAACGACAGGCCCGACTCGGTGAGGATGGCGGCGGGGATGCCGAGGGTCATGGCCACCAGCACGGGCGCCATGGCGTTGGGCAGGATGTGGCGCCAGATGATGCGGAAGGCGCCGGCGCCGACCGACTGCGACCAGATCACGAACTCGCGCTCCTTGAGCGCGAGGAATTCCGCGCGCACGAGGCGCGCCACGCCCATCCAGCCCGTGAGACCGATGACGACCATGATCGTCCAGATCGAGGGCTTGAGAAACGCGAGCACCGCCAGCAACAGGAAGAAGCGCGGGAAGACGAGCACGAGATCCACCAGGCGCATCACCGCCCCGTCCACGGTCCCACCGTGGTAGCCGGCGCTGGCCCCGAGCGCGATGCCGATGGCCGTCGCGATGCCGACGGACACGAAGCCCACGGCCAGCGACACGCGCGCGCCGTAGAGCATGCGCGAGAGCACGTCGCGCCCGATCTGATCGGTGCCGAGCCAGTGGCGCGCCGACGGCGGGTCGAGGATGCGCTTGATGTCGGGCTTGTGGGGGTCGTGCGGGGACAGCAGGGGCGCCGCCGCCGCCATGATGGCGAGCACGAGGACGACGGCGCCGCCGCAGAGGGCCAGCCGGTTCTTGGAGAGCGCGCGCCAGAACGCCTTCACGCGCTCACCGTCGCCCGCGCCGGCTCACGCGGATGCGCGGGTCGATCAGGCTGTACGAGAGATCCGCGATCAGGTTGGCCACCAGCGTCACGCTCGCGACGATCACCAGATTGGCCATGATCACCGGGTAGTCGCGCTCGTAGACGGCCTGCACCATGAGCTGCCCCATGCCGGGGATCGCGAAGATCGTCTCCACGATGACGCTGCCGCCGATGAGGCCGGGCACCGAGAGCCCGAGCACGGTGACGATGGGCAGCATCGCGTTGCGCAGCGCGTGCTTGCCGATGACCACGGACTCGGGCAGGCCCTTGGCGCGCGCCGACTGCACGTAGTCCTGCCGGATGACTTCCAGCATGGACTGGCGCATGTAGCGCGAGAAGCCGGCGAGGCCCCCGAACGTCGCCACCGTGATCGGCAGCAGCAGATGGCTGGCGAAGTCCCACTGCTGCTGCCAGAACGGCAGGTACTCCCAGACGGGCAGCCGCAGTCCCGAGATGGGCAGCCAGCCCAGGTGGACGCCGAACAGGATCTGCAGCATGACGGCGAGCCAGAAGTCGGGCGTGGCGAACCCGACGAACACGAACACGGTCGTCGCCTTGTCGAAGGTCGAGTACTGGCGGGTGGCCGAGGTCACGCCGACGGGCACGGCCATGGCCACGATGATGAGCATCTCGACGACGTTGAGCGCCAGCGTGATGGGCAGCCGCTCGCGGATCATGTGGATGACCGGCCGGCCGTGCGGCGCGAACGAGCGGCCGAAGTCGAGCCAGACGATGCGCTTGAGCCAGTTCCAGTACTGGACGTGCAGCGGATCGTCCAGGCCGTAGAGCTTGCGCAGCTGCTCCACCGACGCCCAGTCCACCGGGTTGGGGTCGCCGATGATGACCTCGCCCGGCTCGCCCGGAGCCAGGTGGATGACGAGGAAGGAGATGAACGTGATGCCGATCAGGAGCGGGATCGCGAACAGCAGTCGGCGGACCGCGTAGCCGAGCAGCGCTCAGCCCGCCGTGTACCGCTGCAGTGCCTGCGGCACGAACCACCTGTTCGAGCGATAGCGGATTCCGTTCGGGCCCGCGTCGATGCCGTAGACGCGCGAGGAGACGACGGGCAGCACGTCCGCGAAGTAGAGGAACACGAGCGGCAGATCCTCGGCGAGGGTCTCCTGGAGCCGGTGGTAGTACTTCACGCGGTCCTCGCGAGCGCAGGTGGTGCGGCCCGCCTCCAGCAGCCGGTCCACCTCGGGATTCACGTAGGAAATGTGGTTGAGCTGGTCGGGACCCGTCTGCGACGAGTGCCAGATGACGTACTGGTCCGGATCGATGCCGATGCCCCAACCGAGGACGATGGCCTCGAAGTTCCGCTTCTTGATGTACTCCTTGAGGAAGGCCGCCCACTCGAGCACACGGATCTCCACGCCCACGCCGAGCTCGCGCAGCTGCGCCTGCACGATCTCGGCGATCTTCTTGCGCTCGTCGTTGCCCTGGTTCGTCAGCAGCTCGAAGGTGAATGGCTTGCCGTCCTTGATGAGCAGGCCGTCGGCGTTGCGCTCCTTCCAGCCCGCCTCCGCGAGCAATCGCCGCGCTTTCTCCATGTCGAACGGGTACGTCTTCACCTTGTCGGTGTAGACCCACGTCCCCGGCTTGTAGGGGCCGGTGGCCTCTCGCGCGAGGCCCAGCCGCACGCCCTCGATGACCTCGCGCTTGTTGATGGCGTAGGCGAAGGCCTGGCGCACGCGGCGATCGGCGAAGCGCGAGTCCTTGAGGTTGAAGCCGAGGTAGGTGTAGCCGTTGCCGGGGTGGCGGAACTTCGTGTAGGCGCGCTGGAACGCGCGGTAGTCGGTCTGGCGGCTGTACTGCAGCGCGGTCAGCGCCGTGGCGTCCACGCCCTTCGCCTTCAGCTCGAGGAAGGTCGTGGCCTGGCTCGGGATGATCCGGTAGACGATGCGCGAGATGTACGGCCGCCCCTCCCAGTAGTCGGGGTTCGAGACGAGCACGATCTTCTCGCCCGAGCGCAGCTCTTTGAACCGGTACGGACCGGTGCCGACGGGCGCCGTCCAGTTCTGCGGCGCCTCGCGGATCCTGCCCTCGCGCACGTACGTCTCGAGCAGGTGCCTGGGAAGCATCCACGTGCCCCAGTTCGTGAGCGCCTTCGCGAAGGGCTGGCTGTAGTGGACGCGCACGACGTCCGCGCCCTCCGCGCGCACGCTCTCCACGAGCGCGTACTCCGACTTGTACGGGCTCGGCGTCTTCGGATCCACGATGGTCTGCCACGTGAAGACGACGTCGTCGGCCGTGAACGGCCGGCCGTCGTGCCACTTCACGCCGGGCCGCAGCCGGAACGTCAGGTCGCGGCAGTCACGGCTGAACTCCCACGACTGCGCAAGCTCGCCGACGGGATTGAGGTCCTTGTCGAAGGTGACGAGCCCCGAGTAGATCTGGTCGCCGACCGTGTGGGACGGGCCGTCGCCGGTGATGGTCGGGATGAGGCTCGAGATGTTGCCGAGCAGCGAGTCGATGAACGTGTCGCCGTAGGCGGCCGTCGCGTTCACCGGCGGCGTCGCGCCGTCGACCGCGCTGTCGGCGTCGCCCGAGCAGCCCGCGGCCGCCAACGCCAGGAAGGCGACCGCCGCCACCGGCCTTCGCGGAATGCGCCAGCGCACGTCGGGTACCTCCGGCTATTTGGACGCCGGCGGCGTGGTGGGCGCGGGAGCCGACGGCGACCCTGGGGCGGGCGGCGTGGCCGGGACCGACACGGGCGGCGCTTCGCGTACGACGGACGAGGACCGGTCGCCGCCGAGGATCGCCAGCGAGAACGAGGTCAGGGTGAAGATGATCGCGATCACGCCGGTGATCTTGCCGAGCACGGTCGGGGTGCCCATCGAGCCGAACACGGCCTGGCTGCCCGCGCCGCCGAAGGCCGAGCCGATATCGGCGCCCTTGCCGGCCTGCAGCAGCACGATGGCGATGATGGCGAAGCACATCAGCACGTGGATGATTGTCAGCGCGATGACCATCTACTCTCCCCTGGTCGCGGCGCCGCGCGCCGCCTTTTTCACGATCGAGACGAACCCCTGCGCGTTCAGGCTGGCGCCGCCCACCAGGGCGCCGTCGATCTCGCTCTCGGCGAGGAGGGCGTCCGCGCTGTCGGCCTTGACGCTGCCGCCGTAGAGCACACGCAGGCCCTGCGCGACCTCCTTGGACGCCAGCTCGGAGACGAGACCGCGCACGTAGCCGTGGACCTCCGCCGCCTGCTGCGGCGTCGCGTTCACCCCGGTGCCGATCGCCCACACCGGCTCGTAGGCGACGACGAGGCGCCCGACGGCGGCGGCGTCGAGTCCGGCCAGGCCGGCCCGCAGCTGGCCCTCCACCGTCGTGAACGTCAGGCCCTGCCGCCGCTCCTCCGCCGTCTCGCCGACGCAGAGCACGGGCGTGAGGCCGTGCGCCAGCGCGCCGTGCACCTTGCGGTTGACGAGCTCGTCGGTCTCGCCCATCTCGCGCCGGCGCTCGGAATGGCCGATCAGCACGCTGCGACAGCCGAGCTCGACGAGCATCGGCGGCGCGATCTCGCCCGTGTGCGCGCCGGAGGCCTCGTAGTGGCAGTTCTGCGCGCCGAGGCCGATGGGCGTGCCCTGCAGGATCTCGCCGACGGCCATCAGCGCGGTGTACGGCGGGCAGAGGACGACGTCGACGCCCTTGAAGCGCTTGAGCCCGTCGCGCACGCCGGTGGCGAGCGGGCGCGCTTCGGCGAGGGTGCCGAACATCTTCCAGTTGGCGATCACGAGCGGCGTGCGCATCAGGCGGCCTCCGTGAGAGCGGCCACGCCCGGCAGCGTGCGCCCCTCGAGGAACTCCAGGAAGGCGCCGCCGGCCGTCGAGATGTAGCCGATCTTCTCCGTCACGCCGGCGGCGTTGACGGCGGCGATCGTGTCGCCGCCGCCGATGACCGTGAAGGCCGGCGCCGTGGCCACCGCGCGCGCGATGGCCACCGTGCCCGCGGCGAACGGCGGCTTCTCGAACACGCCCATCGGCCCGTTCCAGACGATCGTCTTCGCCGTCGCGAGCACCGCGCTGAACCGCTCGACGGTGCGCGGCCCGATGTCGAGGCCCATCTCGGTGTCGGGGATCTGGCGGATGCTGACCGCGCGGCCCGAGGCGCTGTCGAGCCCGTCGGCGACGACCGCGTCGACCGGCAGCGTGAGCGGCACGCCGCGCCGGCGCGCGGCCTCCAGGGCGGCGCGCGCGGTCTCGATGCGCTCCGGCTCCACGAGCGAGCGGCCGATCGCGTGGCCCAGCGCGCGCAGGAACGTGAAGGCCATGCCGCCGCCGATCACGAGCGCGTCGACCTTGCCGATCAGGTGCTCGACGAGGGCGACCTTGTCCGAGACCTTGGCGCCGCCCAGCACGGCCACCAGCGGCCGCTCCGGCGACTCGAGGATCCGGCCGAGCGCCGAGAGCTCCCGCTGCATGAGCAGGCCCGCCGCCGCCGGCTGCAGGTGGCGGGTGATGGCGTCGATCGACGCGTGGGCGCGATGCGCGGCCGCGAACGCGTCGTTCACGTAGCAGTCGGCCAGCTCGGCGAGCTGCCGCGCGAAGCCGTCGTCGTTCTTCTCCTCCTCGGGATGGAAGCGGAGATTCTCGAGCAGCAGCAGGTCACCGGGCTTCAGGGCCTGGGCGTGCGCGCGCGTCACCTCGCCGACGCAGTCGGGCGCGAGCGGCACCGGTCGCGCCAGCAGTGAGGCAAGCCGCTCGGCCACGGGGTTCAGCGAGTACCTCGGATCCGGGCCGCCCTTGGGCCGGCCGAGGTGGGAGGCGAGCACCACGGCCGCGCCCGCGTCCAGCGCGAACCGCAACGTGGGGAGCACCGCCCGCAGGCGGGTGTCGTCCGCCACCGCGCCGCCCTCGAGGGGGACGTTGAGGTCGGCGCGGACGAACACGCGTTTGCCCGCCAGCGGCACCTGCTCGATCGTCAGCTTCGGCAAGGTCAGAGCGTCTTGCCGATGAACTTGATGAGGTCGCGCACCCGCGACGAGTAGCCCCACTCGTTGTCGTACCAGGCGAGCACCTTGATCAGGTTGCCGTCGACGAACGCCGTGGACGGCAGGTCGACGATCGACGAGTGCGGGTTCCCGTTGAAGTCCGAGGAGACCAGCTCCTCGTCGGTGGCGTCGAGAATGCCGCGCAGCGATCCGGCGGCCGCCTCGCGGAACGCGTCGTTCACCGTCTGCGGCGTGGCCGGCTTGTCCAGCTCGGCCACGAGGTCCACCACCGAGACGTTCGCGGTCGGCACGCGGATGGCGATGCCGTCGAGCTTGCCCTTGAGCTTCGGCAGCACGAGGCCGACGGCGGTGGCGGCGCCGGTGGTCGTGGGGATCATGCTGACGGCGCCCGCGCGCGCCCGGCGCAGGTCCTTGTGCGGGAAGTCGTGGATCGGCTGGTCGTTCGTGTAGGAGTGCACCGTCGTCATGAAGCCGCGCTTGATGCCGAACTTGTCGTCGAGGACCTTGGCGGTGGTGGCCAGGCAGTTGGTCGTGCACGAAGCATTGCTGATGATGCGGTGCTTGGCCGGGTCGTACTGCTTTTCGTTGACCCCGAGCACCACCGTGACGTCGGGGTCCTTGGCGGGCGCCGTGATGATGACCTTCTTGGCGCCGGCCCCGATGTGCTTGCTCGCGGTGGCGGTGTCCCGGAAGATGCCGGTGGACTCCACGACCACGTCCACGCCGAGCTCCTTCCACGGCAGCGCCGCCGGGTCCTTGATCGCGCACACCCGGATCTCGCGCCCGTTGACGAAGATGGCCTCGCCCTTGGCGGTGACGTCGGCCTTGAGGTTGCCGTGGACGGAATCGTGCTTCAGGAGGTGCGCCAGGGTCTTGGCATCGGCGAGGTCGTTGACGCCGACCACCTCGATCTCGCCGTTCGCCTCGAGCGCGGTGCGGAAGAAGACGCGCCCGATGCGGCCGAATCCGTTGACGCCGACTCGAATACTCATGAAAGGGCTCCTTGTGCGGGAGAACGTTACCGGGTGCCCGGGATCAGTCGAAATTATACGGCCACTTACAACACACGAGCAACTGTCAGCACTCCGACCGAGCGAGCCCCGACGGCGTGCAGCGCCCGCGCGCACTCGCCGGCCGTCGCGCCCGTCGTGAGCACGTCGTCCACCAGCACGACGTCGGCGCCGGCGGCGGCGGTGGAGGCGACGAACGCGCCCCTCACGTTGGCGCGCCGCGCAGCGGCATCGAGCTCGGTCTGGGGCGCCGTCGCGCGCGGGCGCGCCAGCCAGCGCGGGGACAGCGGCGCGCCGAGCCCGCGCGCCACGTGCTCGGCCACGAGCGCCGCCTGGTTGAAGCCGCGCTCGCGCTCACGCTCGCGCGCCAGCGGGATGGACACCAGCACCGCGCCCGCGGGCATCGCCGCCGCGCACTGCTCGAGCACGAGGGCGGCGAGCGGCCGCGCCAGCGCGGGCCGGCGGCCGAACTTCAGCCGCTGCACGGCATCGCGCAGCGGTCCCGCGTAGAGGCCCGCCGCGCGCGCCCAGTCGAACGCCGGCGGCGCCGCCGCGCACGGACCACACGTCTGGGCGGCCCCACTCCCCGACGCTCCGGGCGCCCCGGGAAACCCGGGGCGCTCGTCGCTGTCGCTTCTCGAGTCGGCGAACACGAAGAACGGAAGGCCACAGCGGGCGCACAACGGCGGGTCGATGCGGACGATGCCGTCCCAGCAGGCGCCGCAGAGCGGATCGCGGCGGCCGGCGCCGAGGGTGGCCGCGCACACGGGGCAGCAGGCGGGAAAGACGAGGTCGAGCGCGGCGACGGCCCATCCGCGCACGGCGGCGCTCAGCGCGCCGACGCCGGACGCAGCGTGTTCCACCGCCGGCAGGCATCGCACCGGTCCTGCCAGCGCGGCGCGGCGACGCCGCAGGCCGTGCAGCGGTGCGGCCAGTCGAAGCCGTGCGCGAGCCGCAGCGCGCGGCGGTACTCGTCGAAGGCCTCGCGCGTGTCGCCGCGGCGCTCGAAGATGGCGCCGAGGAACGCGTGTACGGTCGGCAGGTCGGGAGCGCGCACCTCGATCTTCTCGAACTGGTCGGCCGCCTCGTCGAGCATCTCGAGCTCGAAGTACACGCGACCGAGCGCCGCCGCGAGGGCGAGGTCGTCGGGCACGCGCTCGGCCGCCGCGCGGTAGAGCGCGATCATGCGGCTGGGCCGGTCCTGCTCGCGGTACGCGCGCTCGAGGCGCGCCAGCAGCGGCAGCACCGGGTGCGTCTCGGCGGCGCGCTCCCAGGTGCGCACGGCCTCGCGCGGGTCGCCCGCCGCCTCCTGCGCATCGCCGAGCGCCACCGACGCCGGCACGAAGTCCCGGTCGGCGCGCAGCGCGGCGCGGAAGTGTCCGACGGCGGCCGTCGCCTCGCCGCGCGCGAGCTCCAGACGCCCCATCTCGTAGTAGCCGACGGCGAGCCACTCCGCCTCGGCGTGACGCTCGCGCGAGGGCGCGAGCTCGAGCAGGCTCTGCTGGATGGCGATCGCCTCGTCCCAGTCGCGCGCCTCCACCGCGAGGTCGCGGAGCGCGTGCAGCCCGCCGACGTGGGCGGGCCAGCGCTGGACGACGTAGCGGAAGAGCGTGCGTGCTTCGTCGGGGCGGCCCGCCGCCCGCGCGGCCTCGGCGCGGCGCATCGCCTCGGCCGCCTGCGGATCGTTCTCTCCGCTCGCGGGCGCGCGCTCGAGGCCGAGCAGGCGCAGGGCGCGGTGGCCGACGGTGACGAGCGAGCCGAGCGAGACGCGGGCGGGTATCAGCGGCATGGGACGGGCAGCGACGGCGAGGGGATGTGCGCGGCTTACCCGGCCGCCATCCGCTCCTCCTCCTCGATCACGCGCTGGCACCCGATGCAGTGGCGCGCGAAGGGCAGCGCCTCCAGGCGCTTGTCGCCGATGGTTTCGCCGCAGCGCTCGCAGTTGCCGAACGAGCCGTCGTCGATCCTCTGCAGCGCGGAGACGACGTCGCGGAGGAGGCGATTGTTGCCGTTGCCCAGCTCGAAGAAGAACTCGCGCGTGTAGGCGGTGTTGGCCTGGTCGCCGAGGTCCTTGATGGAGTCGTCTTCCTGGTCCTTGCCGTAGAGGGCGGTGCGGCCCACCTCATCGGCGAGCTGGCGATGCTTTTCGATCAGGCGCTTCCTGAACTGCGCCAGTCGATCTTTCCTCATCGACGCCCCTCCGTTACGACGAACGCCGCGCGCGCGGCGATTTCTCGTACGCTAGCATGCACGCCGGGCGGGGCGCAAGACGCGAGGCCGATTATTCGTCCACGGTTATCCACTCTTGTCCACCGTCGTGGATCTCAGACTATCCGCCGTCTTGCACCCAGGACTCCGTCACGCGCCGTCTTCCGCCGTCGACACCGACAGCAACGGCGCGTCGCCCCACAGACGCTCCAGCGCGTAGTACGCGCGCGTGTCCTCGAGGAACACGTGCATGAGCACGTCGCCGTAGTCGAGCAGCACCCAGCCGCTTTCCGGCTGCCCCTCCGCGTGGAGCGGCCGCACACCCTCCGTCTTCAGCTCCTCCCGAATGGCCTCGGCGATCGTCTTGACGTGCGGGGCCGAGCGCCCGCTGCAGACGAGGAAGTAGTCGGTGACGCTGGAGACGCGCTGCACATCGAGCACCGTGAGGTCGATCGCCGTCTTGTCGAGCGCGGCGCGGGCGGCGCGCCGGACCTTGCGCTCGGCGGACGAGCCCGCCATCAGGCCGGCTGCTCCCGGTAGAGCCCGCGCGCCCGGATGTACTCCGCGACCGCGGGCGGCAGCCGGAAGGCGAGCGAGCGGCCCTCCCGCACCCGGCGCCGCAGCTCCGAGGCGGAGATGGGCATGGAGGCGGCGCGCGACACGATCACGCCGCGCTCGGGCACGCGCCCGTCCTCGACGGTGGTGAAGCCCCTCTCGACGCCGATCTCGCGCAGCACCTTCTGCGCGGTCTCGCTCTCGGTGTCGAACGGGCTGCCCACGCGCGGCACGATGACCAGCCGCGCCAGCCGCGCCACGCGGCGCGGATCGCGCCACGAGAGGAGGTCGAGGAACGTCTCGGAGCCCACGACGAGAAAGAGCGTCAGGCCAGGCCGGGCGAGCGCCGCCAGCGTGTCCACGGTGAACGAGGGGCCCGCCCGCGCGAGCTCCATGTCGGAGACCTCGAAGCCGCGGTGGCCCTCCGTGGCCAGCCGCACCATGGCGAGCCGCTCTTCCGGCGCCGCGAGTCGGCTGGGATCCTTGTGCGGCGGATGCTTGGCGGGGACGAAGAGCACGCGGTCGAGCGTCAGGATCTCCAGCAGGTCGTCGGCCAGCAGCAGGTGACCGTAGTGGATGGGATTGAACGACCCGCCGAAGACCGCGGTGCGCGGCACCCGGCTATTCCCGCACCTGGCCGTCGCCCTGCACCACGAACTTCGTCGTGGTCAACTCGCGCACGCCCACCGGCCCGCGCGCGTGCACGCGCGACGTGGAGATGCCCATCTCGGCGCCCATGCCGAACTGGCTGCCGTCGAGCAGGCGCGGCGACGCGTTGACGAGCACGCCCGCCGCGTCCACCTCGCGCGTGAAGCGCCGCGCGCGCGCGAGGTCGTTGGTGACGATGGCTTCCGCGAGGCCGGTGCCGTGGGCGCGGATGTGCTCGAGGGCCGCGTCGATCCCGTCGACGACGCGGATGGCGAGCACGAGGTCGAGGTACTCCGCGTCCCAGTCCGCCTCGGTGGCGGGCCGGGCCGAGGGCACCAGCGCCCGCGTCCGCGCGCAGCCGCGCAGCTCGACGCCCGCCTCCGCGAGGCGCGCCGCCGCCGCCGGCAGGAAGCGCTCGGCGATCGCGCGATCCACGAGCAGCGTCTCGAGCGCGTTGCACACCGACGGGCGCTGGGTCTTGGCGTTGAGCACGATGGCGGTGGCCATCTCGGGATCGGCGTCCGCGTCGACGAAGACGTGGACGACGCCCTTGTCGTGCTTGAGCACGGGCACGCGCGAGCGCGCGGCGACCCAGCGGACGAACTCCTCGCCGCCGCGCGGGATGACGAGGTCGAGGTACCGGTCCTGCTCGAGCATGGCCGCCACCGCCTCGCGATCGGTGACGTCGACGAACTGGATCGCCTCGGGCGGCGCGCCGGTCTTCTCGAGCGCCTTGGCCAGCACGGCCGCGATGAGGGTGTTGGACTCGATCGCCTCGCTGCCGCCGCGGAGCAGTACCGCATTGCCCGACTTCACGCAGAGACCGGCCGCGTCGGCGGTGACGTTGGGCCGCGACTCGTAGATGAAGGCGATGACGCCGAGGGGCACGCGCACGCGGGAGATCTCGATGCCGTTGGGCCGCCGCCACGACTCCGCGACGGTGCCGACCGGATCGGGCAGCGCGGCGATCTGGCGCAGGCCGTTGGCCATCTCCTCGATGCGGGCCTCGCTGAGCGTGAGTCGGTCGAGGAAGGCGCGCGTCAGGCCTCTGGTCCGCGCGCGCTCCAGGTCGGCGCGGTTGGCCTCGAGGAGGGCCGCCGTCTTCTCCTCCAGCGCGCGCGCCATGTGCGCCAGCGCCTCGTCCTTCACGCGCGTGCCGCAGAGCGCGAGCGCGTGGGCGGCCTCGCGCGCGGCGCGCGCTTTCGATTCGACCAGCTGCCTCACGTCCATGGCGACTCCTGTTTGTATCAGGGGGGAGCGACCGCCGCTCCCCCCCGACACCCCCCCAACGGGATCCCGCTTGCCCTCATGACGCGCTCAAACCCACGCTCATAGAATCACCAGGTTGTCGCGGTGGATCACTTCGTCGAAGCTCTTGTACCCGAGGCGCGCCGCGATGTCGCGCGTCTTGGCGCCGCGGATCCGGCGCAGCTCGCCCGCGTCGAAGTTGACGAGCCCCCGCGCGAATTCCCGGCCGTCTCCCACCAGCGCCACCACCTCGCCCGCCGCGAAGTCGCCCTCGACGTCCACCACACCCGAGGGCAGCAGGCTCTTTCCATGATGAGTTAAAGCCTGCCGCGCCCCCGCGTCAACCACGAGGCGGCCTTGCGGGGTCACCGCGAAGGCGATCCAGCGCTTGCGCGCGCCCAGGCGATCGGCCTTGGGCGCGAAGTAGGTGCCCACCGGCTCGCCCTTGAGAATGCGCGCCAGCACGCCCTGCTTGCGGCCGCTCGCGATCACCATGGGCACCCCGGCCGCCGCCGCCTTCTGCGCCGCCTGCAGCTTGGTGGCCATGCCGCCCACGGCGCCCGCGCCGGTGCCGTTGTAGACGAGGCGCGTGACGTCGTCGGTGACGGACTCGACGGTGTCGATCACGCGCGCGCCGGGATCGGTGGCCGGATCGCCGGTGTAGAGTCCCTCGACGTCGGTGAGCAACACGAGGAGGTCGGCGTCGATCAGCGAGGCGACGAGAGCGCTCAGATTGTCGTTGTCGCCGACCTTGATCTCCTCCACCGCCACCGTGTCGTTCTCGTTCACGATCGGCAGCACGCCGAAGCGCAGGAGTGCCAGCAGCGTGTTGCGCGCGTTGAGATAGCGCGCGCGGTCGCCGATGTCCTGCGCGGTCAACAGCACCTGGCCCACCGCCGTCCCGTGCCGCTTGAAGGCGGCCTCGTAATACCACATGAGGGCGGATTGCCCGACCGCCGCCGCCGCCTGCTTTTCGGGAATGGAGCGCGGGCGCACGGGCAGCGCCAGGCGTGCCATGCCGGTGGCGATGGCGCCGGAGGTGACGAGCACCGTCTCGCGCCCCTCGCGCGCGCCCGCGATCTCCGCGGCGAGCGCGGCGATGCGGTCGGGATCCGGCCCCGTGCCCGGCTCGGCGACCAGCGAGGTGCCGACCTTGACGACGAGCCGGCGGACGCGGCCTAGCTGGCGGCGCGCAGCCATCCGGTGTCGTCCAGGCGTGCGGCGATGGCGCTCACCAGCTCACGCAGCCCGGAGCCGGTCGCCGCGGAAATGATGAAGAACGGCTGGCCCGCCTCGGCGCAGCGCGCCCTCACGCGCTCGGTCGCCGCGCGCATCGGGGCGGCGCCGTCGCTCTCGAGCAGGTCCGCCTTGTTCACGACCACGATCTGCGGCCGCGCCCCCAGCGCGGGCGAGTACGCCGCCAGCTCGGCGTTGATCGCGTCGAGGTCCTCGACGAGATCGCGGCCCGTGTTCGGGTCCGGATCGAGCAGGTGCACGAGCAGTCGGGTGCGCTCCGTGTGACGCAGGAACTGATGGCCGAGCCCCTTGCCCTCGGCGGCGCCCGGGATCAGGCCCGGCAGGTCGGCGATGACGAAGGAGCGGTCCGCGGCGGCGCGCGCGATGCCGAGGGTCGGGACGAGCGTGGTGAAGGGATAGTCGGCGATCTTCGGCTTCGCCGCCGACAGGCGCGACACGAGCGTGGACTTGCCGGCGTTGGGGAAGCCGACGACGCCGACGTCGGCGATCAGCTTCAGCTCGAGGTGCAGCCAGCGCCCGGGCCCCGGCCGGCCGAGGTCGGCGCGGCGCGGCGCCTGGTTGGTGGACGAGGCGAAGCGCGCGTTGCCGCGCCCGCCGCGCGCGCCGCGCACCGCGAGCACGCGCTGGCCGGGCTCCGTGAGGTCGCCGAGGAATTCGCCCGACTCGCGCTCGGTCACGACGGTGCCCACGGGCACGCGCAGCACGAGGTCCTCGCCGCCCGCGCCGGTGCAGTCGCTGCCCTGCCCGTGCTGGCCGCGCTCGGCCTGGTAATGACGCTGATAGTGGTAGTCGAGGAGTGTGGTGAGCGCGGGATCGGCCTCGAGGAAGACGGAGCCGCCGGCGCCGCCGTCACCGCCGTCGGGACCGCCGCGGGGGACGAACTTCTCGCGACGGAAGGAGATGCAGCCGGCGCCCCCATCGCCGCCCTTGACGAAGATGTCGATCTCGTCGACGAACATCTCGGTGCCCGCGGGCCGGGGGCGCCCGCCAGCGAGTTCAGGCCGGGCTGGTGACGATGCTCACGTAGCGGTTGTCGCCGCGCCGCTCGAACCGCACGTAGCCGTCGATCTTTGCAAAGAGGGTGTCGTCCGAGCCGAGGCCGACGTTGAGGCCGGGCCGAAAGCGCGTGCCGCGCTGCCGGACGAGGATGCTGCCGCCCGTGACGAACTGGCCGCCGAACCGCTTGACGCCGAGCATCTGCGGATTCGAGTCGCGGCCGTTGCGAGAGCTGCCGACACCCTTCTTGTGAGCCATGACCTAGACCTCGATCTTCGTGATGCGCACGGTGGTCGCCGCCTGCCGGTGGCCGCGGTGACGCCGGTAGTTCTTGCGCCGCTTGAACTTCACGATCCGGACCTTGCGGGCGCGTCCCTGCCGCACCACCTCGCCCGCCACGCGCGCCTTCGCGAGGCGGTCGGCACCCGCGATGATCTCGCCGTCCTTGTTGACGAGCAGCACGGAGGCGAACTCCACCGTCGCGCCCTTGTCGCCCGCGAGCCGCTCGACGGCGATCACCTGCCCGGTCGTCACGCGGTATTGCTTGCCGCCCGTCGCGATCACCGCTTCCATGCACGTCCAACCTTTCCCCGGTGTTGGAGTAACAGTCGCTTATGGAACCACAGCGGCCGGGCGGGCGTCAACTCTCGGCACTCAGCGCGGATCGAGATAGTCCGCGAGCTGCTTGCGCACCCAGAGCCGAGAGCGGTGCACCCGCGACTTCACGGCGGGCAGGCTGATGCCGAGCGTTTCGGCGATGTCGGGGTTCGAGAGCCCTTCGACGTCGTGCATCACGAGCGCCGTCCGGTAGTCCGGCGGCAGCCCCTCGATGGCGCGCTCGAGCACCCCGCGCAGCTCGCCGGTGAGCGCGCGCTCGTCCACGCGCTCGGACCAGTCGGCCATCGGCTCGAAGTGGCGGCCGTCGCCGTCGAGGGCGGGCAGGACGTCGTCGAGCGCGACCTCGCGCGCCTTGCCGCGGCGCGAGCGCAGCTTCTGGTAGGCGGCGTTGGCGGCGATGCGGTACAGCCAGCTCCCGAAGGCCGACTCGCCCTTGAACGTGCCGATCTTGCGCGCGGCCGTCCAGAGGGCGTCCTGAGCGGCCTCTTCGGCGTCTTCCTTCACCCCGGTGATCCGCTGCGCGAGCCGGTACACGCGGTCGCCGAACCGCTCGACGAGCTGCTCGGCAGCCTCCGGCTCCTCGCGGCGCAGCGCCTCGACGAGGTCGGCGTCGACGTCGGTGCGGGCGCCGGGCGAGACGGTCATGCCGGCACCTCGTACGCCGCGAGATAGCGCTTCAGTTCGCCCACGCACTGTTCCATCACCCCGATGTCCTTGGTCACCTTGGTCAAGAGAATTGCGCCCTCGAGCGACGCCACCACGAAGCGCGCGGTCGCGTCCGGCTCGCACGCCGCGACCACCTCGTCGCGCCGCTTCGCCTCCGCGAGGGCCTCCGCGAAGCGCGCGTGCCACGTGGTAAACACCGATGCCAGCCGTTTGCGAAATCCCTCGTGCACGTCGGACAGCTCGGAGGCGAGATTACCCATCGCGGAGCCCCCCATGCACTTGTGATCGCGCTGCGCCTGCTCGATGCGGTCGAGGAAGCAGCGGATCTGGGCGAGCGGCGCGCCGGTCGGATCGGCGAAGCACGGCTCCAGCGTGCGCTCGACGAAGCCGGCCACGATCTGGTCGAGGATCGCGTAGCCGAGCTCTTCCTTGCTGCGGAAGTGGTAGTAGAAGTTCCCCTTGCCCACTCCGCTCTCGCGCAGCACGTCGTCGAGCGAGGTCGCGTGATAGCCGTGCACGTGCATGAGGCGCACCGCGGCCACCAGGATCGTGTCGCGCGTCGTCTTGCCGTCGCGGGTCTTAGCCGTCGGGCTCGGGGTCGGCGTCGGTGTCTTGGTTGTTGTCATATGTACCAACCGGTCGGTACAGAGGCTACCCCCCGGTAGCACACCGCGTCAAGTACATGGGGGGCCCCGACATGGCCCCCCAGACTCCCCATCCCCCCAACGCTCGGAGCGCCCCGGGGGGAACCCGTGGCGCTCCTCGATTTCGCGCCGACCCGCGGTGAAGGGGCCGTCGAGGAGCGTCACGGCTGCGCCGCGACGCTCCGAGCCGCCCGGGGGTCTCAGGGGGGCCCTTTGAGGAGCGTCACGGCTGCGCCGCGACGCTCTTCGAGCCACCCTGGGGGTTAAGGGGGCCCTTCGAGGAGCGTCACGGCTCCGCCGCGACGCTCCGAGCCGCCCGGGGGTCTTAGGGGGCCCATCGAGAAGCGTCACGGCTGCGCCGGGACGCTTCGAGCCACCCCGGGGGTCTTAGGGGGCCCTTTCGAGGAGCGTCACGGCTCCGCCGCGACGCTCCGAGCCACCCCGGGGGTCTTAGGGGGCCCATCGAGGAGCGTCACGGCTGCGCCGGGACGCTCCGAGCCACCCCGGCGGTCTTAGGGGGCCCTTTCGAGGAGCGTCACGGCTGCGCCGCGACGCTCCGAGCCACCCCGGCGGTCTTAGGGGGCCCTTTCGAGGAGCGTCACGGCTGCGCCGGGACGCTCCGAGCCACCCCGGCGGTCTTAGGGGGCCCTTTCGAGGAGCGTCACGGCTGCGCCGCGACGCTCCGAGCCACCCCGGCGGTCTTAGGGGGCCCTTCGAGGCCCCCTAAAACAAAGGACTGGCGACGCGTAGGGCGGCCATGACGACGGCCTTCGGGTACACGCCGAGGGCGACGACGCCGAGCACGCAGAGCACGAGCGAGAGGGCGAGCGCGGGCGCCACCGGCACCCGTCCGGTGCGGGTCGGCGCCTCGATGTACATGCTGCGCGCGACGAGCAGGTAGTAGAAGAGCGCGACGACGGTGAGAATGGCGCCGACGAGCACGAGCCAGTAGAGCCCGCGCTCGGCCGCGGCCCAGAAGACGTAGAGCTTCGCCCAGAATCCCGCCACGAACGGGATACCGCCCAGCGAGAGCAGGAAGAGCAGCATGGCCAGCGCGAGCAGCGGCGAGCGCTGGGCGAGGCCGCGGAACGCCGACGTCGCCTCGGAGCCCTCGGAGCGCGCGACCGCCTCCACCACGAGGAAGGCGCCCATGTTGCCGAACACGTACGCGACCAGGTAGAACAGGATCATCGCGGTGCCGGAGGCCGACGCCGCGGCGAACCCCACCAGCATGTAGCCGATCTGGGCGATCCCGGAGTACGCGAGCAGGCGCTTGGTGTTCGTCTGCGGCAGCGCCATCAGATTGCCGCCGAGCATGGTCAGGGTCGCCAGCCCGGCCGCCGCCGGCGCCCACACCGCGGCGCGATCGCCGACGCCCTCGAAGTAGACGCGGAAGAGCGTGACGAAGCCCGCCGCCTTCGGCGCCACGCTGAGCCACGCGACGAACGGCGTCGGCCCCGCCTCGTAGGCGTCCGGAACCCACATATGGAACGGGAACGCGGCGATCTTGAACGCGAGCCCCGCCAGCGCGGCCAGCAGGCCGAGCGTGAGCAGCGGCGAGGCCGGCGCCCTGGCGATGGCGGCGAGCGACGTGCTGCCGGTGGCGCCGTAGACGAACGACAACCCGTAGGCCATCACCGCGGAGGAGACGGAGCCCACGAGGAAGAACTTCAGCGAGGCCTCGATGGGCTCGGGCTCACGCTTGGCGAAGCCGGTCAGGATGTAGAGCGGGATCGACATCAGCTCGAAGGCGACGAACAACACGATCAGGTCGCGCGCCGAGGCGAGGACCAGCATGCCGAGCAGCGAGGCGAGCAGCAGCAGATGGTACTCGGTGCCCCGTCGCGCCAGCGCGCGGTCCGGTGAGCCCAGGCCCGAGAGCAGCCCGATGAACGTCGCCGCGAGAAAGACGCGCTTGACGAAGATCGCGAGCCCGTCCTGCACGAACATGCCGCCCAGCGCCGGGCCCGACGGCGCCAGCGCCAGCGCTCCCGCGGCGAGCACGAAGACGCCGGCCGTGGCCAGGGCGCCGACGCGGCGACGCCCGAAGACCCCCACCGCGAAGACCACGAGCATCAGCGCGCCCACGCCCAGCTCGAGCACGTACGGGGCGACGGTCACGGCTGCAGGATCCTCGCCAGCAGCGGGACCGTCGCGGTGTCCACCGGGACCAGCGCGAGGCCCGGCGCGAACCCGAACACGACGAGGACGCCGACGAGGAGCACGAGCGCGACCCACTCGGGCCCGCGCGCGTCCTCGAGGTGGTGGAAGTGCGGCGACGGCGGGCCCCAGAAGATCTGCTTGGCCACGCGCAGGACGTAGACCGCGGTGAGGAAGGTGCCGGCCACCGCCGGCAGCAACCACCAGGGGAAGTCCGAACGCCACGCGCCCATGAAGGTCAGGATCTCGGCCACGAAGCCGGAGGTGCCCGGCAGGCCGAGCGACGAGAGGCCACCGATGGTGAACGCGGTCGCGATGCCGGGCATCACGCGCCCGAAGCCGCCCATCCGGAAGATCTCGCGCGAATGCGCCTTCTCGTACACGAGGCCGACGAGGGCGAAGAAGAGGCCCGTCATCACGCCGTGGGCGAACATCTGGAAGACGGAGCCGTTGAGGCCCGCCTCGGTGAGCGTGGCCGCGCCGAGCATCACGAGCCCCATGTGCGAGACCGACGAGTACGCGATGACGTATTTCAAGTCCACCTGGGCCATCGCCGAGAGGGCGCCGTACACGACGTTGATGCAGGCGATGCCGCCCACGAGCCACGCGAGCTCGGCGGCCCCGTCGGGCAGGAGCCCCATGCCCACGCGCACCACGCCGTAGGCGCCGAGCTTCATGAGGACACCGGCGTGGAGCATCGACACCGCCGTCGGCGCCGAGGCGTGGCCGTCGGGCGACCACGTGTGGAGCGGCCAGATGCCGGCGAGGATGCCGAAGCCGACGTAGAACGCGAGGAAGACCCAGCGCTGCAGCACGGGGTCGAAGGTGGCGGCCTCGAGCTCGAGGAACGAGAACGACGCCGTGCCGGCCGCGACGTAGAGCGCGAAGATGCCGACGAGGATGAACGCCGACCCGAACAAGAGATACAGGGTCAGCTTCATCGCCGCGTACTCCTTGGTGCCGACGCCCGTCTCTCGATACGCCCACGCGAAGATCCCGCGTGGCCGCACCTCGCCGCTCGAGCCCCAGATGCCGATGAGCAGGTACATCGGCAGCACCGCCAGCTCGTAGAACAGGAAGAACACGAAGAGGTCGAGCGAGACGAAGACACCGTACACGCCGGTGACGAGGGCGAGCAGCAGCGCGTAGAACTCCTGGCTCCGCACCGTCACCGTCCACGACGCGAAGACGCCGGCGAAGATGATGATGGAGGTCAGCAGCACCAGCAACAGGCTGATGCCGTCCACGCCGAGCTCGTAGTTGATCCCGAGCGGCGGCACCAGCGGGATCTTCTCGTAGAACTGGAAGCCGGGGCCGCCGGTGAGCGCCGACTCGCGGTCGTACGCCCCGTAGAGCCAGAGGGAGAGCGCGGTCGAGATCCCGGTGCTGACGGCGGCGATGAGCCGCACCGCGAGCGGACTGCGGCGCGCCGTGAACATGATCAGCAGCGCGCCGACGAACGGCGCCCACGTGATGACCGACAGGATCGGGAAGCGCATGGCTAGCCCAGCTGCGCCCAGACGAGCAGGAGCAGCACCCCGAGCGCGACGCCGTACACGTAGTCTTGCGGCTGGCCGGTCTGGATCCGCCGCAGAGCGTCGCCCGCGCGCAGCGCGCCGGCGCTCAGCGCGTTGAGCACCCCGTCCACGACGTACCGGTCGACCCAGCCGACCACGCGCGAGAGCCCGAGCAGGAGCAGCCGGTACGTGCCGCCATAGATGTCGTCGAGGAAGTAGCGGCGGCGCGCGAGGAAGTCGATCGGCGCGAACGCCGCGGCGAGCCGCGCCGGATCCAGGCGGCCCGCCTGGTAGGTCGCCCACGCCAGGGCGATCCCCGCGAACGCCCAGGTCAGCGAGATCCACGGCAGCCACGCGGGCCCCTCGACGTGGTGGCTGGCGACGGCGGCGCGCAGGCCGAGCGCGAGCGTGAGCACGGCGAGGGCGCGGCAGACGGCGTCCATGGCCACCGGAGGCTCGGGGTGCTCGTGGTGCACGGGCGCGTGGCCGAAGAAGGCGAGGAACACCACGCGGAACATATAGAACGCGGTGAGGAACGACGTGGCGAGCAGCATCAGGAACGGCACGGAGAGATGCGCGTGCAGCACGCCGGCCAGCACCGCCTCCTTCGAGAAGAAGCCGGGCAGCGGCCACACCCCGGCCAGCGCGAGCGTGGCCACGAGGAACGATCCGCCCACCCACGGCCGCTGCCCAAAGAGCCCGCCCATCCGGAACACGTCGTTGGTGTGGAAGTGGTGGATCACGATGCCCGCGCCGAGAAACAGCAGCGCCTTGAACACGCCGTGCGTGGTGAGGTGCTGGAAGGCGGCCTCGGGCGCGCCGGCGCCGTTGGCGGCCATCATGTAGCCGAGCTGCGAGACCGTCGAGTACGCGAGCACGCGCTTGATGTCACGCTCGACGCAGGCCATGGTCGCCGCCAGCAGCGCGGTGAAGGCGCCCACCCACGCGATCAGCGTGAGCACCGAGGGCACCAGCGCGAACAGCGGATACGCGCGCGCGACCATGTAGACGCCCGCCGTCACCATGGTGGCGGCGTGGATCAGCGCCGACACCGGCGTGGGGCCTTCCATGGCGTCGGGCAGCCAGACGTGCAGGGGGAACTGCGCCGACTTGCCGACCGCGCCGAGATAGATCAGGAACATGATCGTGGTGAGCCCGTCCACGTGCAGCGCGCCGCCCTCGGCCGCCTGGAACAGCGGCCAGAAGTCGAAGGTGCCGGTCCCCGACCAGAGCATCACGATGCCGGCCACGAAGCCGAGGTCGCCGAGCTTGGTGATCCAGAACGCCTTCACCGCCGCCTGCGCCGCCGACGGCCGGTCGTACCAGTAGCCGATCAGGAGATACGAGCAGAGGCCCACCAGCTCCCAGAAGACGAACATCTGTAAAAATCCCGGCGAGAGCACGAGGCCGAGCATCGAGAATGCGAAGAGCGACTGGTACGCGTAGTAGCGGCCGAGCGACGGCGGCGGCTCGTCGGCGAGATACGACCACGAGTAGACCTGCACGAGGAGCGAGACGAGGGTGACGAGCACGCACATCTGCATCGCCATGCCATCGACCCAGACGCCGACCGAGGCCATGGGTCCGCCGTCGGCGGGGAGCCACGTCCAGAGCACGGCGGGATTCAGCCCGCGCGCCACCGGGATCCCCTGCCACGACATGGCGCCGGCGGTGAGGAACGCGCCGGCCATGGCCAGGATCGAGACGGCGGCCGCGGGGCGCCCGCGGCGGCGCAGCGGCCGGATCAGCCCGATGGCCAGGAAGCTCGCGAAGGGCAGCGCCAGCACCAGCAGCGCCAGCTCGGGCGAGCCGATGCGCACGCTCAGCCCCGCAGCAGATCGAGGTGGTCGGCCTCGATCGTCCGCCGCACGCGGAAGATCACGATGACGATGGCGAGGCCGACCGCGACTTCGGCCACGGTGATCGCGATGGTGAACAGCGTGAAGATGAGCCCGGCCAGGTCGGCGCGGAAGCGCGAGAAGGCGACGAGGTTGATGTTCACCGCGTTGAGCATCAGCTCGATGCCGAGCAGGATGCCGACGGCGTTCCTGCGCGTCAGCACGCCGAAGAGGCCGATGACGAAGACGAGCGCGGCGAGCACGAGGTAGGCGTGGAGCGGCACCCTCAGTCCTCCGCCCGCGCGAAGTAGAGGGCGCCGAGCAGCGCGATCACGAGCAGCACGCCGAGGAGCTGGAGCGGCGCCGCGAAGGGCCCGACGAGCGCGCGACCGAGGTCGCCGAGCTGGTCGCCGACGGCGGCCGGGCGCGTGACGGCGCCCGCCTGCAGGAGGAAGCCGAGGATGCCGACGAAGACGGCGGCCGCCAGCACGGCGCCGTTGAAGACGAAGCGGCTCGTCTGTCGGATGGACTCGCCCACCAGCCGCTCGGTCAGCATGATCGCGAAGACGACGATGGTGACGACGCCGCCCGCGTAGAGCAGCAGCTGGACACCGAAGAGGAACGGCGAGTCGAGGAGCAGGAACACGCCGCCGGTGGCCACGAGCGCCGCGGCCAGCCAGAGCACCGCGTGGAACAGGTTCGGCGTGAGCACGACCGCGAGGCTCGCGGCGACCAGCACCACGGCCGCCACCCAGAACCCCAGCGTCTCGGTCATTCGGATTTTGCCGTCGGGGCGCCTTCGCCGGGCTCCGGCGCCCGACGGTCGGGCGAAGTCTGCGCAGCGGACGCGGCCTCCGACGCTCGACGGTCGGGCGAACTCTGCTCGGCGGACGTGGGCTCCGGCGCCCGACGGTCGGGCGAAGTCTGCGCAGCGGACGCGGCCTCCGGCGCTCGACGGTCGGGCGAACTCTGCTCGGCGGACACGGGCTCCGGCGCGTGCGCGGGAGCTTTGGCGGGCTTGGGCGGGGCCTGCATGTCGCGGAGCCGGTTGCCGGTCGCCCACGACGGATCGAACTGCAGGCCCAGCGCGTGCAGCCGGTCCTTGTCGAGCAGCAGCTCACGCCGGTCGGCCGTCGCGAGGTCGAACGACTTCATCATGATGATGGCGTCGGTGGGACACACCTGCACGCAGAGCTCGCAGAACTCGCAGGCATAGAGCTCGAGCGTGAAGCTCTTGGCGAAGTTGCGCTTCTCGGCCTTGAGCATCTCGACCTTGATGACAGTGGGCGGACAGATGTACTCGCAGAGCCGGCACCCGATGCAGTTCTCCTCGCCCGTCTGGGGATCGTAGGTCAGCGCGAGGAGGCCGCGGAAGCGGTCGGGATAGACGCGCTTCACCGTCGGATAGCGCACGGTGATCGGCCGCCGCAGCAGATTCTTGAAGGTCACGCCCATGGCGCGGCCCACCGCGCGGACCAGCTGGCCGGTCTCGGTCCAGAAGCCGTCAGACACCATGGCCGCCTCGCGCGGCGACCCAGAACGCGGTCGCCAGCAGCAGGACGATGGACGCGGGCAGCAGCAGCTTCCACGAGATGGCGAGGATCTGATCGACACGGATCCGCACGAAGCTCCAGCGCACCCACGTGACGACCAGGAACACGAGCATCGCCTTGAGCAGGAACCACAGCGCGCCGACGAGCGCGTGCTCGGAGCCGGGCCCGAGCCAGCCGCCGAGGAAGAGCAGGGCGGCGAGGAACGACGTCCCGATCATGTGCGCGTACTCGCCGAGCTGGATGAGCGCAAACTTCATGCCGCTGTACTCGACGCGGAAGCCCGCCACCAGCTCCGACTCGGCCTCCAGGATGTCGAAGGGCACGCGGTTCTCGGCGGCCAGCGTGGCCACGAGGAAGGCCACGAACGCCAATTGTCCGATCACCGGGTACACGACGAACCACTTCGGGACGAAGCCGAGCCACACCCCCTGCTGCGCGGCCACGATCGCCGACATCTGGAGCGACCCCGCCAGCACGACCGGCACGAAGGCCGCGAAGACGAACGGCAGGTCGTAGGAGATGATCTGGTTCACCGCGCGCATCGCGGAGAGCAGCGCGTACTTGTTGTTGCTTCCCCAGCCGCCCATGAAGAGGCCGACGATCTCGAGCGAGGAGACGGCCAGGAAGAACAGCACGCCGATGTTGAGGTCGGCCACGCCGAGCCCCGGCGCGAACGGCAGCGTGGCGAAGATCAGGACGCACGGAACCAGGAAGACGATCGGCGCCAGGTTGTAGACCCAGCGGTCGGCCGTCGTCGGCACCACGTCCTCCTTCAGCATCAGCTTGATGGCGTCGGCGATGGGCTGGAGCAGGCCGTGCGGCCCCACGTAGTAGGGGCCGATCCGCGACTGCATGCGCGCCGCGAACTTTCGCTCGAGCAGCGTGACGTACGTCACCATGCCGATCACGACGTTGAGCACCACGAACCCGACGAGCGCGTGGTAGGCCAGCGGCGGCAGGGTCACCGGTCGACCTCGCCGAACACGGGGTCGACCGAGCCCATGATGGCGACGACGTCGGCGACCTTGACGCCGGGCAGGATGTGCGGCAGCACGGAGAGATTCGAGAAGGACGCGCCGCGCCACTTGAGACGGTAGGGCTTGGGCCCGCCGTCGGCGACGAGGTAGCAGCCGACCTCGCCGCGCGCGCCCTCGACGCGCGCGTAGCCCTCGCCCTTGGGCACGCGCACCTGCCCGACCGACTTCACGCCCGGCCGCGAGGAGATCGGCCCCTCGGGCAGCCCGTCGAGCACCTGCCGCGCGATCGTGATCGACTCGCGAAACTCCACCATCCGCACGCGGTAACGCGCGAAGCAGTCGCCGGCCGTCTCGACGGGCACGCGGAACTGGAAGTCCTCATACGAGGAGTACGGCGCCGCCTTCCGCAAGTCGTGGTTCACGCCGGAGCCGCGCAGCAGCGGGCCGGAGACGCCGATCTCCTGCGCCAGCTCGCGCGAGATGATGCCGACGCCCTGCGTGCGGACGAGGAAGAAGGCGTTGTCGTCGAGCATCGCCTCGTACTCGTCGAGACGGCGCTCCACCCGATCGAGCGCCTTACGGCACTGCTCCGCCCAGCCCGCCGGCAGGTCGTAGCGCGTGCCGCCGGGCTGGTGGAAGCCGTAGAGCAGCCGCGCGCCCGTGAGCGCCTCGAAGAGGTCGAGGATGTCCTCGCGCTCGCGGATCGCGTAGAGGAAGACGGTGGCGCCGCCGCCGAGCGCGCCGCCCATGTCCATGCACCAGGTGCCGAGCCAGAGACAGTGCGACGCCACGCGCTGCAGCTCGGCGGCGAGCACGCGCAGCCACTGCGCGCGCTTCGGCACCTCGATCTTGCCGACCAGCTCGACCGCGGAGACGTACGCGAGCTCCGCCGTCATCGCCGCCACGTAGTCGGTCTTGGAGGCGATGGACGGGTACTGCACGTACGTCAGCGTCTCGCCGAGCTTCTCGTGGCAGCGGTGGAGATAGCCGATCACCGCGTCCACGCCGACGACCGTCTCCCCCTCGAGGGTGAGAATGGCGCGGAACACGCCGTGGGCGGACGGGTGCTGCGGCCCCATGTTCATCGTGAGGCGCTCGCTGCCCCCGTAGCCGATTTCGAGAGTCTGGGGCACGGGTCTCTTATTTGCCGTCGGAGCGCCTTCGGAGGCCTCCGGCGCTCGACGGTCGGGCGAGAAAATTCCCTCTGCTCATCTCATCGGCGATACGGACGTCGGGACGAGCACCACCGCCTGCATGGTCATCAGCAGCGGGAGCGCCTTCCCGAGGAACGCCTGCCAGTCGGGGTCGCCGAGCGCCTTCGCGCGCGCGGCGGCCCGCTCGTTCAGATCCTTGTAGACCCAGAGGTGCACGGCCTCGTTGAGCTGGCCGGCCTCGGTCTGCCAGTAGCACACGTTGCGCGAGTACTTCTCGCGGCTCGGCAGCACGCCCTTGGCGAGACCCAGCCACTCGCCGAGCCGGCCGACCTGCGCGCGGTACCAGCGCAGCTCGTAGATGTTGCCGCTGTCCGCCGGCGGCTTGAACGGGGTCACCGCCGAGAGGATCTTGTTCTCCTGCGCGAGCAGCAGCGGGCGGATCTGCGGCACGTAGCCCCTCGTCCACTCCTCGTTCTTGGCGAGCTCACCGCGCAGCCGCTCGCGCTCGTTCAGGTCGGGATAGCTCCAGAGGTGGACGTACTGGTTCAGCGTCCCGAACTCCGTCGTCCAGCCGCCCTCGAACTTCCCGTACTTGTCCCCGCGGATCTTGCGGCCCACCTCGGCGTTGAGCTTCAGGTATTCGGGCTGCTTGCCGGGCTGGAGGGTGTAGGTGCGCAGCTCGTAGATCATGGTGCGGCTCCTCTCGGTTCAGCGGTACGGTGCGTGCGGCGTGTCGACGGCGTAGTCCTTGCGCAGGGGATGGCCCTCCCAGTCCTCGCCCAGGAGGATGCGGCGGTGGTCGGGATGTCCCTCGAACCGCACGCCGAACATGTCCCAGCACTCGCGCTCCATCCAGTCGGCGCCCCGCCAGACGCCGGTGAGCGTCGGGCAGCGGTCGGCGCCGGGGGCCAGGCGCGTGCGCATGAAGACGGCGACGCGCGCGTCGAGGTTCTCGACGCGGCAGAGCACCTCGAACCCCTGCTCCTTCCAGTCGACGGCGGTGAGGAAGCTGAAGTAGGCGCAGCCCAGGGTGGCGCGGGCGAAGCGCGCGGCCGCCTGCCACTGCTCGAGGGCGAGGGGCACGGTGACGAGGGCGCCGTCCACGGTCGGCTCGACGGCGAACTGCTCGCGGAGACGCGCGGCCGCGTCGGCGGCGGTCAGCGGCGTCACTTCGTCTCGGCGGCCGCGGGAAGGCGCTCGCCCGTCTTCTGGAAGTGCGCCACCTGCTCCTGCAGCTTGAGCAGCCCGTACATCAGCGAGTCCGGCGTCGGCGGGCAGCCGGGCACGTAGACGTCCACCGGCACCACGCGGTCCACGCCCTTCACCACGTGGTAGCCGTGGCGAAACGGCCCGCCGGAATTCGCGCACGAGCCCATCGAGACGACCCACTTCGGATCGGGCATCTGGCCGTAGATGCGCTTGAGCATCGGCGCCATCTTGATGGTCACGGTGCCGGACACGATCATGAGGTCCGAGTGACGCGGCGACGCCCACGGCACCATGCCGAAGCGCTCGACGTCGAAGCGCGACGCGAACGTCGCCATCATCTCGATGGCGCAGCACGCGAGCCCGAAGGTGACCGGCCAGATCGACGATTTGCGCGCCCAGTTGAAGACCTTGTCGGTGCCCGTGGTGACGATCCAGCCGCCGGGCATGTGGTGGATGGCGTCGGCGATCGAGGTCAGCGCGTTGGACACCTTGTCGTCGTCGGCGCGGTGCTGCCGGTACTTCTCGAATTCCTGGAGATCCTTGAACTCCGTCCACACCGGCGCGGGAATCTGCGGAAGGGGCGGCTTTACTTCCACTCCAGCACCCCCTCGCGGTAGGCGTACAGCCAGCCCAGCGCGATGATCCCGACGAAGCCGGCCATCCCCCAGAAGGCGGGCAGACCCAGGGGCTTGAGCACGAGCAGCCAGGGCACGAGGAAGACGGCGAGCGCGTCGAAGACGATGAAGACGAGGGCGACCAGGTAGAAGCCGACCGGGAAGCGGACCCAGGCGGGGCCGATAGGCTCGGCGCCGCACTCGTAGTTCATCAGCTTCACGATGTCAGGCCGGCTCGGCCGGAGCAGCCACGCGATCGCGAGGGAGACCACGCCGAACCCGACGATGAGCGCCGCAAAGATCGCCACCGGGACATACCCCGACACCCGTCTCCTCCTCTGGGAAATCGCTCCGGAAGGCGAGTATATAGCACGCGTGGTCGGACCGGAAGTCGCCGTCCCATTCCGGGCACGCCGCTGCGCATCCGGGGCGTGCCGCCGACCCCCGAAAAGGGATTTCGCGTGACGGCACGCGCGTTGCGTGAGAATGGGAGCATGAGCCCGGGAGGCCACCTCGTCACCACCGCCATCGCCTGTGCCGGCACCACGGCCCTCACCGGGTCGTGGGCGGCCACCGCTGCCGTCGCGGCCGGCGGATTCTTCATCGACCTGGACCACGTCGCCGACTACGTCCTCCTCGAGCGCGATCGCCCGCTGACGCCCGACGCGTTCCTGCGCCACTACATCGAAGGCCGCACGCGGTACGCCGTGCTCCTGCTGCACTCGTACGAGCTCTTCGCGCTGCTCGGCCTCGCCGCGTGGTGGACCGGATCCCTCTGGCTCTGGGCGTACCTGTTGGGGGCGACGCTGCACCTGGCGCTGGACCTCACCTTCAACGGGGAGATCACGCCGCGCTCGATCGTCGCCTTCTACAGCTTCGCCTACCGGCTCGCCCACGGCTTCGACGCCCGACGACTGCTCGGCGCCGTCGACTTCGAGCCGGCACCGGCCGGGTTCTGGGCGGCCTTCTTCTCCGGCGGTCGCCTCGCCGACGCGCCGGCCTTGCCGTCGCTGGCCCGGACGTGGCCGCCCTCGAAGCCTTCGTGCTAGACTTTCCCCCGGCCATGCGCGTCCTGGTCGTCGAAGACGAGACCGACCTGGGCGAGGTTTTTCGCGACTTCCTGAGCGAGCTCGGTCACCAACCCGTGCTCGTGCGAAGCGCGGAGGCGGCGCTCGGCAAGCTGCAGACCGATCGACCGGACGCGATCATCCTCGACATCCACCTGCCCGGCATGAGCGGCCTCGACTTCCTGCAGCTGCGTCCCGTGCGCGAGTCGGGCCTGCCGATCGTCGCCGTGTCCGGCGTGGCCACCGAGAGTCAGGCCCGCGAGTGCCTGCGCCTCGGCGCGCTCGACTTCGTCGGCAAGCCGGTGCCGCTCGAGCGGCTGCACGACGTGCTGATCTTCCTCGAGCCGCACGCGATCAGCCGGACGCGCGAGGAGTCGGCGCGGCGCGCCGATCGCCGGCAGTCGCCGCGCGCGCGCCTCGAGATGCCGGTCACGCTGCGCGAGTACCGCGGGGCCTCGTGGAGCGGCACGTGCGTGGAGCTGTCGATGACCGGCATGAAGGTGAAGACGGACGCGACGCTCTCGACGGGCGTGGCCATCAAGTGCCTCTTCACGCCGCCCGACGACGGCGCGCCGCTCGACATCATCTCGCTCGTCCTGCGGGTCGGCGCCGACGGCGCCGCGCTCTCGTTCGTCAATCTCCCCGGGCACGAGGCCCGCCGGCTCGGAGAGATCGTCCGCCGCCTGAGCCGCTGACCGTTCACCCCGCTCGGTAAGCGCTTGGACAATCTCGCGATCCCCTTGCCCTGTGTTCCCAGCCTGTCCATCCGCCGACAGTCCTCGTCTCGGCGGAGAGCGCGAGTTCGTTGCGACTTGCGCCGACCGGGTCTGGCAACGGAAATGCTAGTTCCTCGGTGCCTGGAGGCATCGTATGCGAATCTTCAGGCCAGAAATCGAGACAGCGCTGAAGATCATGGGGATCGCGGCGCTGATCAGCCTCATCCTGCTGCCCGTCACGTGGGGGTACGAGCAGCGCCAGCAGGCACGCAACTGGCAAAACATCGCGTGCGCGTATCGGATCAAGGAAGTCGCCCGGAAGACCCCGATGATCGCCACCGTGGAGCACCGGCGCGACGCGTGTGTCACGCTGGCGCGGCTGGGCCTCGACCTCGACCTGCCGCGCTAGAGCATCGAAGGGGGCTTCGCCCCCCTCCGAGCCGCCCCCAGGATTGCGCGGGCAAAGCCCGCGCTCGAGCATCGAAGGGGGCCTCGACGGCCCCCTCCGAGCCGCCCCCCAGAACTCGAGTGCGCCGGCGGAGCCGGCGCTCGAACGGGGGTTACCCGATGCCGGCAGCTGACCGTGTCACGAGCGTGTGGAGGCCGTCCAGGTCTCCGGCGGCCACGTGCGCGTTGGCGGCCGCCGCCAGCGCCGCCGCGCGCGTCTCGCCGTCCGGCCCCTCGAGGACGAGCGTCCGGAACCGCTCGGTGAGCGCCGTCGAGACGGCGAAGCCCGCGCGGCGCCGCGCCTCGATCTCCCCCGCGCTCAGCGCCAGCGCCAGCCCGGTGTCGAACAGCGCCGCGAGCCGCCGGCGCACGTCGCCGTAGCCCTTCACGAGCCGCGCGAGCTGCGCGACCTCGCACGCCAGCGCCTCGTCCCACGCGAGCGCCCGCTCGACGGCCTCCAGCCAGCGGTCGATGCGCCCGTGCTCGGCGTGCGCACGCCACGAGACCGGGCGCAGCGCGCGCAGTCGGGCGAGGAGCCAGACGCGCAGGTAGCCGCTCACCGTCGTCGTGCGCACGTGCTGGCCAAGCGTCGGCCGGCCGTGAGGCCAGCGGCGCTCCGCCCAGCGCGCGAACGGCGCCACCAGGCGATGCGGCAGGATGCCCCAGATCTCGTCGAGGTCGGGCTTGAGATAGTCGGTGACCTCGATCACGGCGTCGCCCGCCCGCATCTCGCCGCGGATGCGCGCGAAACGCGAGGCGCGCGTCTTGGCCTGCGCCACGCGGATCGCGTCCTCGTAGGTCATCCACGTCGCCAGATGGCGCGCGACGATGGCGCCGACGGCCTCGCGCGCGGCGAACGGCCGGAGGCGCGTGAGATACCGGCGCGCGTAGGGCGCGTCCTGATAGTCGACGAGCCTGGGGAGGGCGTGCTCGACGACTCCCCTGACCGCATCGGGTAATGCCCCCAGGTCGGCGGCGAAGTCACGCCTGACCCTACGCTGTCGCAAGCTCTCCGTTGAGTCGGGGGACCCCGGTGGCGTCCCCGAAACTCCTCCGTTCGCGCCGGGGCCACTCATCGTTCCGCTGCTGGCCGCCGCGGCGCGGGCCATCTCGAGGCCGATCTCGAAGCCCTTCAGGTTGGACGCGACCTGCACGCCGCGCGACTCGATGGCGTTGCGGAACGCCGCCACGCCCACCGGCAGCGCCCCGCTGCCGGCGAGCGCGCCCAGCAGCACCGCGTTCACCTCGGTGCCGCGCTCGCGCGCCACGCTGAGCGCGTCGAAGGCGACGAGGCGCCGCGCCGTCGCGCGCGCCAGCGCGTCGAGGCGCTCGCGCGGATAGATCGCGCCGCCGGTGGCCGTCTTCTCGTGGATCGTGTAGAGCCGGTGCGTGCTGCAGACGACGGTGGTGCGCGCGGGCGACACGAAGCCGGCCTCGATCATGCGGCCGACCTCGAGGAACTCCGGCGCCAGCAGCACGTCGAGCGCGCCCGGCACCGGATAGAGCGAGAACGCCGGGTCCTCGGTGGCGTCGCGGTCGGTGACCAGCTCGACGTAGTAGGTGGTGGACCCGGTCCGCTGCGCGACGCCGGGGATCGAGGTGCCGTGCGCGCGGTAGCCGTCGAGCGCGGCCGCCTCCACGATCCACTCAGAGAGCACGCCGCCGCCCTGCCCGCCGACGGCGGGGATCAGGAGGGAAACGAGGCCGGAGTCGGTCACGCCGGCGCGAGGGCGCCGATGACGGCGCGGCGCAGCCTGTCGACCAGCCGCGTCCACCGGCCGGGGTTCGCGATCACCCGCACCTGGTAGAAGGACGGGCACAGCACCGCCGCGTGCGCGACCTCGCCGCACACGCCGCAGCCGACGCACGTGTCGTCCACGTGCGCGATCGGATCCTCGCGGAGCGGATCGGGGCTCTCGCGCAGCGTCAGCGACGGACACCCGTTGAGGCGCATGCACGAGTGGTCACCGGTGCAGACGTCCGGGTCCACACCGAAGCGCGGCTGCACTACCGTCTCGCCCGCCGCCACGCGCGTACGCTGGAGCGGCCGGAGCCGCCGCTGGCGTTCCAGCTGGCACTCCCCGCGCGCGATCACCACCTTGAGGCCCTTGGCGCGCGTCGTCAGCGCGTCGCGCAGCGTGCCGATCATCTTCGGAATGTCGTAGGAGTCCACCGTGCGGATCCACGACACGCCCACCCCGCGCAGCGCCTGGGGGATCGTCATCCCCGTCGGCTCCTTGCGCGCGTTGGTGCCCGTGGACGGGTTGTGATGCTGGCCCGTGGCCGACGTGTAGAAGTTGTCGAGGATCACCAGCACGGAGTCCTGGCGGTTGTACATCGCGTTGGCCACGCCGTTGGTGAGGCCGTTGTGCCAGAAGCCGCCGTCGCCCATCACCGAGATCACCCGCTTGTTGAAGAGCGGCGCCACGGCGCTCGACGACGCGAGCCCCATCCCGTAGCCCAGCACGGAGTTGCCGACGTTGAAGGGCGCCTGCGTCGAGAACGTGTGGCAGCCGATGTCGGCGGCCACGTGCGTGTCGCCGACCGACGGGTCCTGCGTCCTCAAGATCTTCATCGCGCTGAACACCGGCCGCTCGGGGCACCCTGTGCAGAAGGACGGGGGCCGCTTGGAGACGGGCTCGGGCAGCGCCGCGCGCACGACCTCGCGGTGCGCGGTGAGCGCCGCGTAGCGGTCCTCGATGGCGGTGACCGACTGCGCCGTCGGGTTGGCGGAGACGAGGAACTTCCGCAGGCCGCCCACGACCAGGGCCGGCACGTACTCGCCGTGCGGCGAGAAGAATTCCTTGCCGCCGATTTCCACGTCGAGCTTCGCCTCGTGAGCGAGGGCCTTCAGCTCCCGCTCGAGGTGGTTCGGCATGCCCTCCTCGACGACGAGCACGCGCTTCTTGCCGCGCAGGAAGCCCAGCAGCTCCTCGGGCACCAGCGGGTGGATCGCGTTGAGGATCATCAACGGCACCGGCGTGCGGCCCTGGAGATCGGCCAGCCCGAGCAGGTGCAGCCCGCGCACGGTCGTGTTCCAGAGACCGCCCTGCATGACGATGCCGAGGTGCGCCTCGGTGCCGGGCCGGTGCTCGTTGAGCCCGCGCTCGAGGATGTAGCGGCGCGCGGCCGGCAGCCGCTGCTCGAACTTCTTGGCCTCCATCGCGTAGGTGAAGGGCGGCAGGTTGATCCGCTCGAGGCTGAACGACGGCGCCTGGAGCGGCGACCGCATGCTGATCGCCGGCCGCACGTTGTCCCGGCACGCCAGCGTGCCGCGCATGTGGCAGGCGCGGATGCGGATCGAGAAGAACACCGGCTCGTTGCAGGCCTCGGAGAGGCCGAAGCCCTCCTCCACGAAGCGCGCGAAGGATTGAAGAGTGTTGCGAGGATCGAGCAGCGGGATCGATGACTTCAGGGCCGAGGAATGAGTCCGCTCCTGGAGGATCGAGGCGCCCTCACCATAATCTTCGCCGATCACGACCAGGGCGCCCCCGAGCACGCCGGCGGAGGCGACGTGGGAGAGCGCGTCCGACGCCACGTTGGTGCCCACGACCGACTTCCACGTCACGGCCCCGCGCACCGGGTAGTTGATCGAGGCGCCGAGCAGCGCCGCCGCCGCCGCCTCGCTGCCCGACAGCTCGTAGTAGATGCCGAGCGGCTTGAGCAGGGACTCGTTGGCATCCGCGAGCACGTCGAGCAGGTGCGAGATCGGGGCGCCCGGATAGCCGCCCACGTAGCTGACGCCTGACTGCAGCAGGGCCTTGGTGATGGCGAGGATGCCCTCGCCTCTCAGCGTCTGCCCGCGCCCGTAGCCCAGCTGCTTGACGTCCTCCGCGAACGACCGCTCACCCATGGGTTAGGTGCCTGACGCCTGGGACGGTCGGTCGCGGCGGCGCTCGCCGGTCACGCGCTTGCGCTCCTCGTTCCAGATCGCGTAGCACCGCGGATGGAAGAGGATCGTGAGGGTCCCGCTGAAGTCCAGCTCGTACTCGGTCGCCGTGCTGATGATCTCGCCACAGCAGGAGCAGGGCTTGGCCATGCTGGGCCCCGCCCACAGCTTGACGGGATCTTCACCGGGGAGCCGGCCAGACGTGAGCAACCCACGCACCCGTTCACGGACTTGTGCGTCGTCCAACACCTTTCCCTTAGAGCCTGCGATCGACGCCGCCCGAAGCGGGCACCGGATCGGGAGCCCAAGTGTAGGTGACGCCCGGGGGGTCGTCAAGGAGGTCTCCGATCGGATGCGGCCCGAAATCGTGGGGATTTATGCGGGGCGAGGGGGGGGCCTGGGCGGTCTCCGTCGCCTGCGTAGTCCTACCGATGGATTGGTACTTGTTGAGACAGGCAGGGAGCTGTCTGAAAGATTGGACATTGACGGGCGTTCAGCGAAGTCAGACGTTAGGGAATGCAGCCCTACTTTGACATTGACGCGGAAACGCTCAGACGGTTGTATCTCGAAGACCGCCTCCCGATGACGGAGGTCGCCAAACGCCTCGGATGCTCGTCGGTCACCGTCGCCCGTCGCCTGAGACTGCACGACATCGCGTCACGACCCAGGGGCACGATTCCTCTGCATCGAACGATATCGGCACCGCAGAGCGGCTGGTCGGCGGATCTCGCGTGGGCGATCGGGCTCATCGCGACGGACGGGAATCTTTCTCCCGACGGTCGGCATCTCATGGTTCGATCCAAAGACCGCGACATGCTCGAGACACTTCGGCGATGCCTCGGCTTGACCAACAGGATCACGGCGACGTCGAATGGCCGCGGCGGGCACTATCACACGCTTCAATGGAGCGATCGCGCATTTTACCTTTGGTTGATGGACGTCGGGCTCACGCCTGCAAAGAGTCTCACCCTCGCCGCGCTGTCGATTCCCGACGAGTATTTCCCGGACTTCTTCCGAGGATGCATCGACGGTGATGGCTCCATTCGCGTGTACACGGATCGGTACCATGCCTCGAAATGCGAACGCTACGTCTACGAACGCCTGTATGTATCGATCGTGTCGGCGAGTGGAACATTCATCGACTGGCTCCAGGCAACGGTGTCACGACTCGCGCGTGTGACCGCGTCACTCACCGTGCGTCGCAAACGAGGTTGTCACCCACTCTGGAAACTCAGCTATGCAAAAGCGGATTCAATTCGACTGATCCGTTGGATGTACTACGCGCCGATTGTTCCCTGTCTCGATCGCAAGCGTGCAACGGCCGCACGATTCCTGTCGCCTCTCGGATTTGCGCACGCGCCAGCCGGACGACCCAGGGTCGGCTGGATTTACGACGCGCCTCGCGTGAAAGAGAGTAACGCAGCATGGTTTCTTTCTGCTCCCGACGCACGTATCCTTAGTTGGGGGCGTGGTGGAGCTGGCGATACACGGCGGCCTCAAAAGCCGCTGCCCGCAAGGGCTTAGGGGTTCGAATCCCCTCGCCCCCACCATTCACTTCCTTGACAGGATCGTCGCCCGCCCTGTACCGTGATGCCTCGCGTGGGGCTGTAGCTCAGTTGGGAGAGCACAAGGCTGGCAGTCTTGGGGTCAGGGGTTCGAATCCCCTCAGCTCCACCAATTAAAACTCACCCGCCCAGGTACAGCCGCTTGACCTCCGGATCGGCGAGCAGCCGCTGGCCGGGGCCTTCGAAGCGGTTCTTCCCGAGCTCCAGGACGTAGGCGCGGTCGGCGATGCCGAGCGCGCGCGTGGCGTTCTGCTCGACCACCATCAGCGTGAACCCGGTGCGCCTCATCTCGAGCAGCTTGTCGAAGATCAGCGTGACGAACCTCGGCGAGAGGCCGAGCGACGGCTCGTCGAGCAGGATGAGCCGCGGCGACGTCATGAGGGCGCGCGCGATGGCCACCATCTGCTGCTCTCCGCCCGACATCGTCCCCGCCTTCTGGCGGCGGCGCTCGCCCAGGATGGGAAACAGCGCGTAGACGCGCTCGACCGCCGCGGCCACGCGCGCGGCATCGCGCTCGGTGTAGGCGCCCATCTCGAGGTTCTCGAGCACGGTCATCTGCGGGAAGACGAGGCGGCCCTGCGGCACGTAGGCGAGGCCGCGGCGCAGCACGAGGTCGGGCCGCAGGCCGGTGATCTCCGCGCCGTTGAAGATCACGCGGCCCTGGCGGGGACGCAGGAAGCCGACGATCGTCTTGAACGCGGTGGACTTGCCCGCGCCGTTCGGCCCGATGATGCTGACGATCTCGCCCGCGTACACGTCGAGCGAGACGTCGTGGAGGATGTCCATCGTGCCGTAGCCGGCGGTGAGCCCGTGGGCGATGAGCAGCGGCGCCTGCGTCACCGCCGCGCCTCGCAGATGTAGAGGACGTGCGGGTACGGCAGCAGGTCCACCATGAGGTGACGGCGCACGCCGAAGCCCGCGCGCTCGAGCGCGCCCGTCAGCTCCTCGGTGCTCCAGTAGTGCACCGGCGTGCGCGGCGCCATCAGCCGGTCGAGCGCCCACGTGAACCAGCGCTTGGGCGCCGGCCGCGTGTCCACGTCCTTCACGAGCAGCAGGCGGCCGGGCGCCAGGCAGCGCCGCAGCTGCGCGAGGAGCGCCGGGACGGACTCCGGCGGCACGTGGTGGACGATGTCGAGCATGTAGGCGGCGGCCACCTCGCTGTCGCCCTTGAAGTCGCGCGCGTCGCCCAGCTCGTAGGCCACGTTCTCCAGACCGAGCCGCCGCGCCGCGCGCCGCGCCATCGCGATGCGCCGCGCGCTGAGGTCGAGCCCGCGCACGACGCGGCCGGGACCGGTCGCCGCGTAGTAGAGCGAGAAGAGCCCGAAGCCGCAGCCGATGTCGAGCACCGGCCCCGACGGCGGCAGGTACTGGCCGATCTCCTCGAGAAAGCGCTGCCGCAGCACCAGGAAGCGCGCCCAGCAGTAGGCGCGCACCACCGGATCGTCGTAGGCCCGGACGATGCTACGGATCGTGTCGTTTCGCATAGAGCCTGTAGCCCGGGCGCGTCAGCGCCGGCTCGTATCGCTCGCGCAGCCGCGCGGCGAGCGCCGGGAAGCGCTCGACCCGCTCGTAGCCGCCGGCGGGCCAGCCGCGCTCGAAGACGACGACCACGCGTGGCGGGCGCGCGTCGAGGTCGCGGATGAGCTCCGCGCGCAGCGCGCGCACCACCGGCGTGTTCTCGTCGTGGAAGAAGTGGAAGTCGTAGAGGAAGCGCGTGGGCTCGCGCACGCCGAGCCGGAAGAGCGCGTGGAGGCCGCCCTCGGTGGTGTCGAGCACCTGCACGGTGTCGCCGGGCGCCAGGCGCGCGCGCAGGTCGGCCTCGAGCGCGCGCACGGTGCGCTCGCGGTCCCACCACCACGTGGCCGGTGCCGCCTCGAGACCCTTGGCGCCGAGCAGCACGAGCGCCGCCACGAGCGACGCGGCGAGCGCGCCGGCCACGAGCCGGCGGCGCGCGGCGAGCGCCGACGGCAGCTCGGCGGCCACCAGCACGGCGGCGAACGCGGCGAGCGGATAGAGATGATACTCCCAGCCCTTGCCCTGGACGACGTAGTGCGCGAGGCCGTAGGCGAGCCCGAGCGCCGCGACGACGTGGCGCGCGCTCACGCCGCGGCGCCTCGTCACGCTCGCGAGCGAGACGAGGACACCGAGCCCGAGCGGGATCCACGCGTGCCAGCGGTACACGCTCCACGATGACGCGCGGCCGAGCCGCGAGTAGAGCGGGACCAGGTAACCGCTCACGATCTGGTACCAGGCGGCGAGGCCGCCGACGGCGGCGAGCCAGCCGAGGACGGCGAGCGGGGCCGCCGCGGTCGCGGCGACGAACACGGCGGTGACACCGGAGGCCGTCGGGACGCCGCACGCGCGCGCGGCGGCGACGGCGACGACGGCGGCGAGCGCGCCGGCGAAGAGCGCGACGTGCGGCTTCACCGTGATCCCGGCGCCGAGGGCGGCCCCCGACCAGACCAGGCTCGCGAGCCGCCCGCGCTCGAGCCAGCGCGCGACGCCGAGGGCACCCAGGAGGAGGAAGAGGCAGAGAAGAAAATCGCGCTGGCCGGCCTGCCAGGCGCCGCCGGCCAGATGGTACGTCGCGAAGACGAGCGCGCCGCTGCCGGCGGCGAGCGCGCCCCACGGCGCCGCCAGCGCGGCGATCACGCAGGCGGTGGCCAGCAGCCACGCGAGGTCGAAGACGCGCCAGGCGAGGTCGCTGCCGCCGAGCGTGCGGAGCACGGCGAGGTGCACGAGGTACGTTCCGGGCTGGTTCATGTCGAAGAGGTCGCGGTACGGCACCGCGCCGTCGGCGATCCGCCACGCGGCGTAGTGCATGAGCGCGACGTCGTGGATCAGCGGCCACGGCAGCGAGCGCCACGCGAGCAGCGCGGCGAACGCCCCGAAGCCGGCCAGGAGGAGCGCGCTAGCGACCGAAGTAGGCCTCAATGACCCGCGCGTCGGCCTGGATGGCGCCCGGCGGCCCTTCGGCGATCTTCTCCCCGTGATCGAGGACGAACACGGTCTCGCAGAGGCCCATGACCACCTTCATGTCGTGCTCGACGAGCAGCACGGTCTTGCCGGCGTCGCGCAGCCGGCTCACCGCGTCCAGCAGGTCGTTGAGGAGCGTGCGGTTGACGCCGGCCGCCGGCTCGTCGAGCAGGATCAGCGTGGGTTCCGTCATGAGCATACGCACGAACTCGACGAGCTTCTGCTGGCCGTAGGAGAGGTTGCCCGCGTACTCGCCGGCCAGGTCGCCGAGCCGCACGAACTCGAGCAGCTCGCGCCCGCGGCGCTCCGCCTCCGCGCGCGCGCCCCGCGTGACGACGAGCAGGTTCTCCAGCGCCGTCAGCTCGGGAAAGACGCGGATGATCTGGAACGTGCGGCCGATGCCGCGGCGGGCGATCTGCCAGGGCTTGAGGCCGTCGATCCGCTCGCCGCGAAAGCTCACGCGGCCGGCGTCGAGGCGCTCGATCCCGGTGATGCAGTTGAAGAGCGTCGTCTTGCCCGAGCCGTTGGGGCCGATGAGGCCGTAGATGCGCCCGGGCTCGAGCGCGAGCGAGACGTCGTTGACGGCGGCCACGCCGCCGAAGCTCTTGCGCACGCGCTCGACGGAGAGCACGGGCGGCATCGCCTACGCCCCCGCCCGCCTGGCGTACAGCCGGTGCCCCTCGCGCGTCACCACGACGTCGTAGCGACGCGCGAGCAGGTCGGCCAGCGCCGGGAAGTGCCGGATCCGGTCGTAGTCGCCCGACGGCCAGCCGCGCATGAGCACGATGAACCGCGGTGGCCTGGCCTCGAGCGCCGCGACGAACTCGGCGCGCATGGCGCGCACGACGGGGCGATCCGCCTCGTGGAAGAAGAAGACGTCGTAGAGGAAGCGCGTCGGCTGCCGGACGCGCAGGCGCAGCAGCGCGTGCAGCCCGCCGTCGGCGACGTCGAGCACCTGCACCGTGTCCCCCGGCGCCAGGCTCCGACCGAGGTCGTCGACGAGGACGCGCACGCGACGCTCCCTGTCCCAGATCCAGGGCGCGTCGGACGCCTCCAGCCCCTTGGCCGTCAGCAGCACGAGCGCCGCCGCCAGCGTCATCGCGAGCGGCACGCCGAGCCGCGCGCGCTGCGCGGCGAGCGCGGGCGTCAGCGCGGAGAACGCGAGCACGCAGACGAAGGTCGCGAGCGGATAGAGATGGTACTCGGAGCCCTTCGCCTGCCCGACGTAGTGCGTCACGCCGTAGGCGAGCCCGAGGGCCGCCACGAGGTGACGCGCGTCGGCCCGGCGCGTCGCCACCGCGGCGACGAGGCCGCCGACGGCCGCCAGGCCCAGCGGCACCCAGCCGAGCCAGCGGTGGCCGAGCCACGGCGCCGAGCGTCCGAGATGGCCGTAGACCGGGATGGCGTAGCCGAAGACGACGTCGGCCCAGGCGCGCAGCCCGCCGGCGAGCGCGAGCCAGGTCGCGAGCGCGGCGGGCACGGCCGCCGTGCCGGCGACGTACGCGCCGATCGAGCGGAGCGCGTCGCCGACGTCGCGGCGCCGCGCGGCGGTCACCAGCACCACCAGGCCGAGCGCGGCCGCGAACAGCACCGCGTAGGGCTTCAGCCCGACGGCGGCGCCGAGCGCCAGTCCGGCGCCGGCGAGGCTCCACGCCCCGCCCCGCCGCTCGAGCCAGCGCGCGACGCCGAGCGCGCCGGCGACGAGAAACACGCAGAGCAGGAAGTCGCGCTGGCCGGCCTGCCAGGCGCCGCCGGCCAGATGGTAGGCGGCGAACGCGAGCGCGGCGCCGGCGGCGGCGAGGGAGCCCCACCGTGCCGCGAGCAGCGCCACCGCGCCGGCCGTCGCGGCCAGCCAGGCGAGATCGAACGCGCGCCACGCGCCGTCGCCGGCGCCGAGCGTGCGCAGCAGCGCCAGGTGCAGGACGTACACGCCGGGCTGGTTGATGTCGTAGAGGTCGCGGTACGGCACGTCACCCTCGCCGATCCGCCAGGCGATGTAGTGCATGACCGGCGCGTCCTGGACGAGGGGCCAGGGCAGCGAGCGCACGAGGAGGACCATGACGAGCAGGCCGAAGGCGGCCACCACCACCGCGCCGCCGAGCGTGCCCGCGCGCATCAGATCGTCCTCGGCAGCCGGTAGCGCTGCTGGAGCAGGCCGAGCACGCCGCGCGGCATCAGCAGCACGACGCCGACGATGATGGCGCCGAAGAGCAGCGGATGGACGTAGGGATAGCGCGCCCACACGATCTCCTGCGCGACGAAGAGCGCGGCGGCGCCCAGCACGGGACCGAACACCGTGCCCTTGCCGCCGAAGAGCGCCATCACGATCATCGTCACCGTGATGGCCAGCGGGAACACGCTGATCGGCTCGATGTAACCCTGGTCGCGCGCCATGAGCGCGCCGGCCACGCCGGGGCCGACGGCGGAGAGCAGCAGCGCGGCCAGCTTGTGGTGGAAGGTGTCGATGCCCATCGCCTCCGCGGCGACCTCGTCCTCGCGAATCGTCATCAGCCGCAGCCCGAAGCGCGAGGTCACGATCAGCCACGACATCGCGGTCACCACGACGGCCAGCACGCCCATGACGTAGTAGATCGGCACGCTGGCGTCGAGCGTCGGCAGCGAGAGCCCGTTGCCGCCGCCCGTCAGCCCCTCGAAGTAGGACACGAGCGCGCGCAGCACCTCGTTGAGGCCGAGCATCGCGATCGCGAAGTACGGCCCCTTGAGCCGCAGGCACGGGTAGCCGATGACGACGGCGAGCACGACGGCGGCGGCGCCGCCCGCCAGCGCCGCCAGCGGCCAGGGCCAGCCGGCGCTCGCGACGAGGATGGCGCCCGCGTAGGCGCCGGCACCGAAGAAGGCGACGTGGCCGAAGGAGACGTAGCCGGTGAGACCGGAGATGAGGTTCCACGAGCCGGCCAGCGCGATCCACATGAAGATCTGCTGCACCGAGCGCACGCCGTAGCCGGTGCCGACGACCGGGTACGCCGCGAGCGCCGCCAGCACGCTGAGAATCGCGGCGGCCACGAGGCGCCTCACGTCTGTCGCCCGCCGAGGAGCCCGCTGGGCCGCACCAGGAGCACCAGCACGAGGAGCACGTAGGCCACCACTTCCGACAGCTGGGTGGTGAGGAACAGCGAGGCCACCTGCTCGACGAGCCCGAGCAGCAGGCCGCCGACCAGCGCGCCCGGGTAGTTGCCGGCGCCGCCGAGGACGATCACGAGGAACGACTTGAACGTCCACACGCCGCCCATCTCGGGCTGGATGGCCACGATGACCGCGAGGAGCGCGCCGCCGGCCGCCGCCAGCGCGGAGGCGAAGCCGAAGGTCAGCATGTGGATGCGGCCGACGTCGACGCCGCAGACCATCGCCACCTCGCGGCTCTGCGACGTGGCGCGAATGGCCTTGCCGAGCCGCGTGAATTTCAAGACGAGGAACGACAGCGCGGTGACCGCGGCCGCGAACACGAACGCGATCATCCGCGGCTTGGAGAACGCCAGCCCACCGACGAGCCACGAGCCGGTGATGTACTCCACCGCTCTGAGGTCCGAGGTGAAGGCGAGCTGCGCCAGGTTGACGAGCATGATGGAGATGCCGAAGGTCAGCAGCAGCGACGACAGCTCGGGGGCGTCCACCACGCGGAAGACGAGGCCGCGCTGCAGCAGGACGCCGACGACGAAGAGCACGGCCATCGCGATCGGCACCGTGAGCAGCGGGTTGATCCCGAAGTGTGCGTAGAGGAAGTACGTCGTGTAGGAGCCGAGCATCAGGAGCGGGCCGTGCGCGATGTTGATCACGCGCATGACCCCGAAGATCAGGCCGAGCCCCAGCGCCACCATGGCGTAGAGGGCGCCGGAGAGGATGCCCGAGATGATGACCTGCCCGAGCATCGCCGGGGTGACGACGACGTTCACGACGACGATGCCCGGGCGTGCCGGGCGACTAGCGGCCTGTCCAGGCCGGGGTCGGGAAGAGCGGCTTGCCCTTCGACAGGTCGTCGGGCCAGACGGTGACCTTCTTTTCCTTCTGCCACTGGAACGTCACCATCTTGTGCGCGACCTGGAATCCGTCCGCATCGACCTTGTAGTCGCCGAAGATCGTGCGCATCTCCAGCTTCAGCAGCTGCTCGCGAACCTTGTCGGCGTCGAGGCTGTTGGCGCGCTTCGCGGCCTCGGCGTAGACCAGGCAGCCGGCGTAGCCGGCCGCGGAGTGATAGGAGGGATCGTGCGCGAACTCCTTCTTGTACGACTCGAACCACTCCTGGTTGCCCGCGTACGGCAGCGTGTGCTCCCACTGCGTGGCACCGTAGATGTACTCGGCGTTCTGCTTGAGCGTGTCGTAGAACTCGGGGAGGTCACCGCCGACGGTCACGCCGTACATCTTCGGATTGACGTTCAGCTCCTTCATCTGGCGCGTCAGCGCCACCGCGTCGTCGAAGTAGGTGGCGGCCGCGATGACGTCGGGGTTCGCCGCCTTGATCTTGGTCAGGAGCGCCGAGAAGTCGGTGTTGCCCTTCGGGTAGGCCTCCGTGAAGACGACCTGCATACCCTTCTTCTTGGCCAGCTCCACCGCGCCGGAGGCCGCGGCCTTCGAGAAGAGCGTGTCCTCGTTGACCACGGCCACCGTCTTGAGGCCGCGCTTGGCCGCCATGTCGACGAGACCCTCGAGGTAGACCTCGGCCGGCGAGATGACCATGAAGATGTACTTGCGGCCCTTCTTGAAGATCGACGTCGTGGCCGCCAGCGGCGCCACCATGACCTTCTTGTACTTCTCGGTCACGTTGACGGCGGCCTCGGTCACCGGCGACGAGTACGGACCCATGATGGCGTCCACCATGTCCTCGGTGATGAGCTTCTCGTACAGACGCACGGCGGTGGCCGGCATCGACTGGTCGTCGTAGACGACGAACTGCACCTTGCGGCCGAGCAGCCCACCCTTGCCGTTGACCTCCTTTTCGCAGAGCTGGTAGCCCTCGTGCTGGTTCTTGCCGAGCTTCGCGTACGTTCCCGTCAGCGAGAGCGAGGCGCCGATGCGGATCGGTCCCTGGGCCGTGGCCGGCATGACGCCGCCGACGGCAAGCGCGAGCGCGACCGCGAGCGCGGTCGGTGCTTTCGAAGTCATGGAGAGCCTCCTACGAGGTCGGTGCGCACGAGTAAGTACCATCCGCTCGTTTGCACTGTCAAGGCGTGGCCGGTCACTTGGCGCGCGTGATACGGTGGAACCGTGGCCCGGATCCTCCTCATCGAAGACAACGCCGACGCCCGCGAGGCGCTCCGCGCGCTCCTCGAGCTGGACGGGTACGAGGTCCTCGCGGCCGCCGACGGCGCCGAGGGGCTCGACCTCGCGCGCACCAAGGCGCCCGAGGTCGCGCTGGTGGACATCGGCCTGCCGGGCTTCGACGGCTACGAGGTCGCGCGCCGGCTGAAGGCGCTGCCGGCGCCGCCGGCCGTCATGATCGCGCTGACCGGCTACAGCGAGCCGGAAGACCGCCGGCGCGCAAAGGACGCCGGCTTCGCTGCCCATCTCGTCAAGCCGGTGGACCCCGACGACCTCAGCCGGCTCCTGGGTCGTCTCGGAACTCGCGGTCCAGAATCTCGCGGATGAAGCGGTCGAGGGAGACCGGGTAGAACCGCGCGTCCGGCGACGCGATTACCGCCGTGTCGATCACCTCGCGTCGCGTCAGCTCCTCCAGCACCCGCTCGAGCTGCGCCCCCGGGTCGGCCTCGTGGCGCCGGATCGCCAGGTCTTCGCTCTCCAGCGCGACGCGCCCCGCGTAGCGGAAGCTGAACACGCGCGCGACGATCCGCGAGTCCATCAGGTCGCGCTCGCCGAACATCTCGCCGTAGGTCGGCGAGGCCCCGCCCAGCACGAGCCGCGGCGACACGCGGATGCGGCCGCGCACCTCCACCGTCTTCGACGTCCGGTCGTACTCCGGGGGCCCGAGCAGGACGTAGGGCAGCACGTGATAGCCGGCGATGATGCCGCGCAGGGGGGTCCGCACCACCCGCGTCTCGTCGAACACGGTGCGGAGGAACTCTTGATCGGACCACTCGGGCATGACTGAGTGTAATCTGGGGGCCATGGAAACACCCGCTTCCATGCGCCGGCCGCCTGTGACAGATTCGCCGCGGATGTGTCCTCGTTGTGGAGAAAGAATGGAAGAGCGGAAATGCAAAATCATCTGTCGGCAATGCGGGGCGTCGGCGGACTGTAGCGATCCGTGATCAAGACAACTGATATCGCCTGGGCCGCAGGGCTCATCGAAGGTGAAGGCTCGTTTGCGATGGCGGGTCGCACGCCGAGCATCGCTGTCAACATGATCGACAGGGACATCATAGAAAGGCTCGCGGCGCTTGTTCGCGGACGCGCCTATGGGCCATACGACCGCTCTCACGTCAATCCAGCGCACCGCCCTATTTGGCGGGCGCAGGTCAACGGTCCCCAATCTGCGGCCTGGATGATGACTCTGTTCCCATTATTCGGCACACGTCGCCGCGAACAGGTGCGGCGAGTCCTGAACGGATGGCTGTCGATGCGCTACGTCAGGATTTCGCCGGCGGTGGAACGAGCGCTGCTGGAGTCGTGGGACTCTGGTGAGCGCACCAAGCTGCATCTTGCTCGCGGGTTCGGAGTCGCCCGCGAAACCGTCTACCGCGTTCTCCTGCGTCACGACCGAATATCGCGAGTAAGAGAGGACCAACGCCATACAGTTCTAGATTTGGCGTGGCTTACAGGCTTGTTTGAGGGGGAGGGAAATGTCTCGATCAACGGGAAGTCTCTGACGGTCCGTATCAAGATGACCGATGAGGATGTCGTGACGCGTGCGGCGACCATCATGGGCGCCAGGATCTATTCCGCGCCAACGCCAAAGCGGAAGGCGCGCAAGCCAACCTGGGTCGCCCAGGCCAAGGGCTCGGCCGCCGCCGGCGTCATCATGACGCTTTACCCGTGGCTCGGCTTCCGCCGCCGCGAGCAAGCGCGCAAGGCACTTACCGCATGGAAACGTCAGGGGTACGGCGTCGTCGCCGGCTCGATTGCGGATGCGATGATCCTCTACCGCAAAGCCGGCTATAGCCAGGCCGATATCATGGAACTGTTTCAGGTGGGTAAGAGCACCGTCTATCGACATACGAAGGACCATGTCCGACGGATGCACGTGACAACGCGTCGACCGATCCTTCGGCTGACGACGCCCCCAACTCCGTAACCCCGATGTCCCGACGCGTCTTCCTGCTCTCCCCCGCCAACTGCGGCGGCGAGCGCGCGCAGCTGCTCTTCTCGCCGCGCGCGAGCTTCGACCTGGCCCTGCGCCTCCGCACGCCCGGCGGGGCGCCGCTCGGCGAGGTGATGTCGTTCGTCTCCGGCCTCTATTTCCGCGGCAAGCTCACCTACGCCACGAGGTTCGGCGTGCCGCTCGTCATCACGCCGCACGCCGGCCTGCGGCTGCCCGACGAGCCGGTGACCCTGGCGCGCCTGCGGGCGGCGGCGCGCGTGGACATCCACCCCGACAACCCGCGCTATCGCCGGCCGCTGCTCGTCTCCGCGCGCGCGGTCGCCTCCGCCCTTCAGCCCGACGACGGCATCACGCTGCTCGGCAGCATCGCCTCCGACAAGTACGTCACCGCGCTGCTCGAGGTGTTCGGCGAGCGGCTCACCTTCCCGAAGGTGTTCGTCGGCCGCGGCGACATGAGCCGGGGCGGCCTCCTTCTGAGATCCGTCCGGTACGACGTCGAGCTGGACTACGTGCCCGTCGTCGGGGCCGTGCGCCACGGGCCGCGGCCGCCGCGGCTCGAGCGGGTGCGCTGATGGCCCGCCGCGCTGCCGCCCGGCGCCCCGAGCCGGCGCGCGGCGGCCCGTCCGCTCCGGAGCGCGGCCCCGCGACGCGCGACCATCACCCCGCGCAACGCACCCGCGCCGCCGCGCCGGCGCGCCTCACCTCGCCCGTGGAGATCCCGGGCGACGTCAACGACGCCGAGATCGACGTCGGCGGCCGTGCCGTCAAGCTGACCAATCTGAAGAAGGTCTTCTGGCCCCAGGACGGCCTCACCAAGGGCGACCTCCTCCGCTACTACGCCGGGATGGCGCCCGTGCTCCTGCCGCACATCCGCGACCGCGCGATGGTGATGAAGCGCTATCCGAACGGCGCCACCGGCGAGTTCTTCTTCATGAAGCGCGCGCCGAAGCCGCGTCCCGCGTGGATCGAGACGTGCTCGATCGAGCACTCGTCGGGCAACGTCATCGACTTTCCCATGATCAACGACCCGGCGGCGCTGCTCTGGGTGATCAACCTCGGCTGCATCGACCTCAACGAGTGGTACGCGCGCTGCGACGACGTCGACCGCCCGGACTACCTGCACTTCGACCTCGATCCCGGCGAGGAGGTCGGCTTTCCCCAGGTGGTCGAGACGGCCCACGTGGTGAACGAGACGCTGCGCGGCCTCGGCATGCCGACCTACGCGAAGACCACCGGCAGCCGTGGCATTCACGTCTACGTGCCGATCGTGCGCGGGCCGACGCAGAAGGACGTCTGGACGGTGGCCAAGACGATCTCCCTCGACATCGCGAAGCGCCACCCGGGGCTCACCACCGCCGTCTATCGCAAGGAGATCCGCCCGCGCGACCGGGTGCACGTCGACTTCAACCAGAACGCGTGGGGCCGCACGCTCGCCTCCGTGTACTCGGTGCGGCCGCGCCCGCGCGCGCCGGTCTCGACGCCGGTGACGTGGGAGGAGCTGCGTGGCCCGCTTGCCATCGACGACTTCCGCATGGACAACGTGCCGGCGCGGGTGAAGCGGCTCGGCGACCTGTGGGCGCCGGTGACGACCGCCTCCGGGCGCGGCCGCTTCGACCTCACGCCGTTCGTGACCGCTACACGACCGCGATCGCCTCGACCTCGATGAGCCAGTCGGGGTGCGCCAGCGCGGCCACCTGCACGAGCGTGGAGGCCGGCCCCTTCTTGCCGAAGAATTCCTCGCGCACGGGGACGAGATCCGCGCGGTAGCGGATGTCCGTCAGGTAGGTGTTGATCTTCACGATGCTGTCCATGCGGCCGCCGGCCGTCTCCACCAGCGCCTTCAGACAGCGGAACGCCTCGCGCGCCTGCGCCTTGAAGTCGCCGCGGTGGGCGACCGAGCCGTCCTTGTCGTAGGCGACCTGGCCGGCGAGGAACAGCACGCTCTGGGCGTCGCTCACCTTGATGCCCTGGCTGTAGGTCGGGGGATCGAAGACGCCGTTCGCGCAGAACTTCTCGATCTTCGGCATGGCCGGACCTCCGGAGTGGATTCGCGCCGCGATTGTAGACGATCGGACGCGGGCTGACGATCAGGCGGCTTCGAGCGCGTCGGCTGGGCCGTCGGCGGCCTTCTTCCGCGTGTTCATAGGGCCCGAGACCCGGCGAACGGCATGCCAGCGGCCGACGAAACTCCAATGGGTTGTAAGACGTAGAATCCGCGCGCCGGACCCGGCGCGTTAGCGGATCGCGGCGGCCGTCACCAGCCAGCGCCCCGGCCAGCCCTCGACGGCCGTTTCGACGACGACGCCGCGCCGGATCAGCCGCGCGACACCGCCCGCGACCTCCGCGACCGGCACGCCGAAGAGCCGAGCCACGCCTCGTGACGTCGTGAACACCGCCGTGTCGAGATAGCGCGCGAGGAGCCGATCGAGCGCGGCCGCGCGCGCGAGCCGCCGGCCCTCGGCGACGGCGTCGGGCAGCCACGCCTCCAGCAGATCCCAGCGGTACGAGAACGTCGGCTCGTAGCGCTCCTCGGTCTTCACCACCCAGAGCCCCTGCTGCAGCTCGGCCATCGCGCGCTCGAACTCGTGCGTCTTCCCGGACTCGAGCATGAAGGCGTTGCCGCGCAGCTCGCGCGTGTACTGCGGGTGCTCGCGGGCGAGCGCGTCCATGAGACGCCGGGCCGTGTGCGAGAGGCGGCCCGCCTCGTACTCGGCGCGATAGTCGCGCGCGCGCTGGCGCCCGCGCGCGAGCGCGTAGAAGGCCGGGAAGACGTCGAGCGCGACCAGCATCGGCCGCGCCTTGAGGACCTTGCCGTAGTAGACGTGACGCGCGGCGGGCAGGTCGTCCTTGAGACGCCAGGTCAGCCCCACGCCGTCGTCGTGGTGCGAGTGCCGCGGCCAGCGCGGGCGCGCGCGGCCGACGACCGCCTCCCACAGGCACGGCACGCCCTCCGGAAAACAGTAGAAGGTCGAGCAGAAGCCGACGTCCTTCACGAAGGCCAGCGCGGTCTTCGCGCTCCGCACGCGGAGCCCCGGCGCGCGGCGGAAGCGCCGATCGCGTCGTGCCTCGAGATCGCGGGCGGGCGGCGGCGGAGTGCTAGGATCGCGGGGTGGCACGCTGGTTCTGCTACCTCCTTCAGTGCGCCGACGGCTCGCTGTACACGGGCATCACGCCCGCGCTCGAGCGCCGGGTCACCCGGCACAACGACGGGTCGGCGTCGAAGTATACGCGGACGCGTCGGCCGGTGCGGCTGGTGTGGTCCGAACCCTGGCCGGATCGCGCGACCGCGTCGCGGCGCGAAGCCGCGATCAAGCGGCTGCCGCGCTCGGAGAAGCTCGCCCTGCTGCGCTGACCGACGCGCGCAGCGAGCCGGGGAGGCGGCGCGGGGGCGTTCGGCCACGCAAATCGACAGAGCGCTGCGCGAAGTCAGCGAGCCACGATTATCGGCCGGGTCCGACGCAGTACCCAGAAGACACGGGCCTCACGCCCCCGCGCCGCCTCCCCGACTCGCAGCACACCGCCCCAGCCCGGCGGGCGAGCCTCGGTCGGGGGGGAAGCAATCGGAGCGCGAGCTTCGGCACGCGCCGAGCTCAGGGGCCACGGAAATCGAGGGGCGGCCCGGGTTCCCCGGGGCGCTACGAGCGTTGGCCGGGGGAGTCCGAGGGGGGCGTCGCTCCCCTCGCTTGATGAGCCTGGGGGGCCATGTCGGGGCCGCCCATGTCGTGGGCCGCAACCCACTCGCGGGCGCCGGTGTCGAGCTCGGTCAGCTCGGCGGCGCCGAGTCCCGCGGGATCGAAGCGATAGCGGTAGTGCAGCGCCAGGAGCGCCGGCAGCGCCGCCGTCGTCACGGCGGACGGACGCGCCGACTCCACGCGCGCCAGCCAGCGCACGAGCGATTCCCCCGGCGCGCGCGGGAATGCGAGCTGGGCGAGCCGGCGCTCGACGAGATAGAACGCCGAGTCGTCGCCGGGGCGCGGCGGCGGCGCCGTGGCGGCGGCGCCCCGCGCCGCACCCGTCGCGACGCGCCGGCGCCGATAGAGCCGCCACGCGAGCAGAGCGATGAGCGGCACCAGCAGCCATCCGATCGACCCCGCGAGCCGGTCCTCGCGTTCGCTCCAGCGCCAGCGCGAGAAGAGATAGGTCGCCCACGACCAGAGATCGCCGAGCGGCGTCCAGAACGACGCCGTCTCGCGCTCGGCCGAAATCCATTCGCCCGGCGTCGTGTCGATCTCGCGCCACGCGCCGCCCACCCACGCGAGCGTCCACGCGTGGGCATCATTGGCGCGCACGACCCAGCGGCCCTCGAGCGGGCTCCACTCGTGCACGGCGTAGCCGATCGCGTAGCGCGCGGGAATGCCCGCCGCGCGCAGCAGCAGCACCGTCCCCGTCGCGAAGTACTCGCAGTGGCCGGCGCGCGTGCGGAAGAAGAAATCCTCGAGCGGCGACACGCCCTGCGGCCGCGCGCCCAGGAAGCGCGCGTACCGGAAGTGGCTGCTGAACCAGGCGCGGACGGCGATGACCGCCTGCTCCGGGGTCTTGCCGGCGAGTCCCAGCTGCGCGGCCGCGCGCTCCACCGCCGCCTGCTCGTTGCGCGGGACCACGAGGTCGAGCGTCCGCGGCGGGCCGTCGGCGGTGCCGTCACCGAAATGCGCCGCGTAGCGCACGAGGCCGAGGCCCTCGTCCACGCGCACGGAACCGAGGGGGTTCTTCGCCAGCTCGACGACGAGCAGGTTGTCGAGCTGACGGGCGCCGCTCGGCGCCGGCAGGACGCCCTTGCCGCGCCGCAGATAGGCGGCGACCGTCACCCGGCCGCGCTCGGGGACGGGGGGGCCGAGCTTCCACGTGGCGCCGTCGGCCTCCGGCGACACCGAGATGAACGCAGCGTCCACGGCGTACCAGGTCGGCGCGTTGTAGACGTTGTAGCTCGCCTCGCGCAGGAGCGCCGGCGGGCGCGTGCCGTTCGCTGACTCCACGCGCAGCAGGATGCGCGGGCTGAGCTTCACCTCGCCGATCTCGCCGAGCGCGGTCGAGCTCTTGAACGGATCGGTGTCGCGCCGGATGAGGTTGAGGAGCCACGACTGCGCCACGCGCTCCATCGCGCGCTGCGCCGCCGCGATCCCGACGTGGCCCGCCCAGCCGAGCGCGACCGCCACCGCCAGCGTCGCGATCCAGACGGCGGCGGGATAGCGGCGTGGCCGCGCGCTCCAGAGCGCCCACCCCGCGAGCGCGACCACGCCGGCGAAGAAGGCGCCGGTGCGCACGTTGGCGGCGCTGGCCGAGAGCAGCGCCAGCGCCACGTACGGGTACGTGAGGTCGATCGGCCATCCCGGCTCCTCGGGGTGCTCGTTGGCGCGCCGCCGCAGGCTCCAGAAGAAGATCGAGAGGTCGACGACGCCGGCGGTGCTGTAGAGCTGGCACGTCACCAGCGGGAGCACGGTGAGGGGGAGCCATTCGAGGATGGCCAGCACGGCGCGCGCCGCGTCGGTGCCGACGAACTGGTAGATCGCGATGAGCACGAGCAACACCGCGCTGAGGTCCGACACGCGGTTGAAATCGGTGCGCGAGAGATCCCAGCGCGAGCGGACGAGGTGGCGCCCCTCGACCAGGGCGGCCATGACGACGCCCACCGCGAGAAAGCCGGTCTGCCAGCCCCAGAAGAGGAGCGCCGCGCCCAGCAGTCCCGGGGGCGTCACAGCCGCGCCAGCCCTTCGGCGATCCGCCCGGGGACGAGCCGCCGCGCGCCGGCCGTCTCCAGCTCGGCGTCGAGGCCGGCGTCCTCGCTCACCACCAGCACCAGGCTCGGCACGCCGAGCGCACGCAGGTGGCCCACGAGCGCGCGGCGCGCGTCGTCCCAGGCGACGAGGACACACACGAGGCCGCTCAGCAGGCTGTGCCGCTCGACCACGAGCCGGTGCAGCGCGGCGAAGTCACGATCGGGACACGGCCGGACCTCGGCCAGCACCTCCAGCATCCGGTCCACGTGGCCGACACCACGCCCGGCCGTGAACACGTACGCCTCGGGGCCGACGAACATGAGGTCGAGCAGCGAGTCCTGCGTGTGCACCGTGGCCGCGAACGACGCCGAGACCGACACCGCCTCCTCGAACACGGGCGTCGGCGCCGGCACGAAGGTGTCGAGCACGAGGCCGTGCCGCACGAAGAACTCGTCCTGGTACTCGCGCACGATCGGCTTGCCCGCGCGCGCCCACGACCGCCAGTGGATCCGCTTGAGCGGATCGCCGGGGCGGTATTCACGGAGCGAGAGGAACTCCTCGGAGTCGCCGACCGACGACGCGAGCGTGATGCCGCCCGGCTGGTAGCGGCGCGTTCCCGGCAGCTGGAGCGGCGGCAACGGGTAGCGTTTGGGCAGGATCACCAGCGCGTCGGGCAAGTCGTGCTGGCGCAGCGCGCGCACGAGACCGAGCGGATCGGGACGCGCCACGCTGACGCCGAGGAAGCGCGCGCGGCCCCGCCGGCGCGGCGTGGCCGTCACGCGCACCTCCACCGTCGTGCGCGAGGGCACCGTGGGCACCGCGTGCTCGGCGATCTCGAGCCGGCGATTCTGCTCGATGAGCCACGCCCAGCGGTGGTACGCGACCTTCCGATCGAACCAGTTGCGGCGCGCCTCGTCGGGCTCGTGGGTCGAGACGAACGTCGCGAAGTCCGGGCGCGGGTCCTCCAGGTCCTCGAGCAGCGAGAGGCCCGCGCGCGCCTCGGGCCCGGGGTTGCGTACGAGGACGTGATAGGTCAGCGGCTCGCCCACGGTGCCGAAGCGCGGCAGACGTCGGCGCGTTTCGAGCCCGCGCGGCGCGCGGACGGACAGGAGGGCGGCCACCGCGAGCATGGCGAGGGCCAGGGTGAAGAACTGGTAGGAGACGGTGAGCCGCGTGTTGGGGCCGAAGATCATCGCGCCGACGAGCGCGGCGCCCGCGAGCTTCCCCGCCGGCGTGAGACGGCGCGCGAGCGTGTACTGCGTGCGGGAGGCGAGCAGGAACTGCCGGTACGCGAGGCGGCGGAACCACACGGCGGTCAGGCCGGGACGGGCACCGTCTTGACGATCTCCTCGACGACGGCGACGCCGGTGAGGCCGGCGAAGCGCGCCTGCGGATCCACGGCGAGGCGGTGGGCGATGACGGGGCCGGCGATCTCCTGCACGTGCTCGGGGCCCACGAAGGCCTGACCGTCGAGCAACGCCAGCGCCTGCGCGCCCGCCATGAGGGCCAGCGAGGCCCTCGGGCTGGCGCCGAGCTGCACACCGGGCGCGGTGCGGGTCGCGCGCACGACGTCCACCACGTAGCGGCGTAGCTCGTCGCTCACGCGCACGTCGCGCACGGCTGCGCGCAGCCTGGCGACGTCGTCCACGCTCGCGACCGGGCCGAGGTCCTCGAGCGGGTGGTGGCGCTCCTGCGCGGTGAGGATGGCCACCTCCTCCTGGGGCTCGACGTAGCCGAGGCCGAACTGGAGCGCGAAGCGGTCCATCTGCGCCTCCGGCAGCGGATAGGTGCCGCGAAACTCCACCGGGTTCTGCGTCGCGATCACGAAGAACGGGTCGTGCAGCCGGTACGAGGTGCCGTCCACGGTGACCTGCCCCTCGCCCATCGCCTCCAGCAGCGCCGACTGGGTGCGCGGAGAGGCGCGGTTGATCTCGTCGGCGAGCAGCACGTTCGTGAAGATCGGGCCCTCGTAGAATCGAAACGTCTGGTCACGCTGGTCGTAGATGGACACGCCGAGGATGTCGGAGGGCAGCAGGTCGGGTGTGAACTGGATGCGCTTGAACGTCGCGCCGATGGAGCGGGCGAGCGCCTTCGCCAGCGTCGTCTTGCCGGTGCCCGGGTAATCCTCCAGCAGCACGTGCCCGCCGCTGGCGAACGCGGCGAGCAGGCGCCGGATGGCCAGCGTCTGCCCCTGCATGACGGTCGCGAGATTCGCCGCGATGCGCGCGGCGACGTCGCGCGCCGGCCCCGCGCTCACCTGGTCTGCGACGCTTTCTTGACCGTCAGCTCGCGGTCCGCCTGCATGCCCTCCTGCTCCTTCGCGGCCAGCTTCTTGACCAGCGACGTGTAGCCGGAGGTCTGGATGATCTTGTTGAACTGGGCGCGGTAATTCGCCACCAGGCTCACGCCCTCGATGGCGACGTCGTAGGTGAGCCAGCGGTCGCCGGAGGCGCGGTGCATCCGGTAGTCCACCGGGATCTCCATGCCCTGCTTGGTGATGAGCCGCGAGCGCACGGTGGTCTGGTCGCCGTCGATGGTGTCGCCGAGGAACTGGATCCTCTCGCCGCTGTACGTCTCGATCCTGCCGATGTAAGAGCGCTCGAGGAGATCGGCGAACAACCGCGTGACCTCGTCCCGCTCCTGCGGGGTGCGAACCTGCCAGTGGGTGCCGAGCGAGCGGCGCGTGGTCTCCGTGAAGTCGAAGATCTCGTTGGCGATGCGGCGGATGGCGGTGCGGCGCTCGACCATGCGACTCTCCTTCGCCATCTCGGGGTCCTCGAGCACCTTGATCGCGCGATCGATCTGCGTCCGCAGCTGCTCCGTCGGCGCTCCGGCCCACGCCTCGCGTTCCGCCACCATCACCACGAGCGCCACCACGATCCCGACCGCCATCGCACGCCCCGTCATCGCCGCCTCCCCTGTCCCTCGAGTACGCCGCTCCCCGGCGGCACCGCGGTCCCGTCGCATGACGGGCGTGCGCGTTGGGGATGGGCGCGCGACTCCCGGCGACGCAGAGCACTTAGTCTATGCGAACCGCCACGCGATTGTCACGCGGGCCGTCGGCTATACTTGACGGGCCGCCGACATGACGCCAACCCCCGCTCGTCTGGATGACCTGCGGCAGCGACTCGCGGCCCTGCGTACCCGGTTCGCGGAGGTCGGGGGGCGCGCCGCCACAGCCGCCGCCGAGGTCAGAGCCAGCGCGGCCCCCGCCCAGGCGCTCCTCGACGACCTCCGGGAGACGTCCGCCGACTTCGACGAGCTGCGCGTGGCTCTCCTCGAGGAAGCCAGTGCGTTCGCGGGCGCGCCCGATCCCGCCAGGATCCGCACCCTGAAGGCCCTCGGCGCGCTCGTCAGCGCGCTCGAGCGGGTGGAGGCCGAGCGCGCGCGCCGCACGGCGTGGGAGGCGGCGCGCGAGAACGCGCTGGGCGTGCTCGACCGCGTCATGACGCTGATCCACCGCGAGGACAAGGACGCCTCCGCGCTGGCCGACGGTCAGGCCAAAGCCCGCGAGCTGCACGCCGCGCTGTCGGCGGCGGAGCCCGCGGACGTCGAGCGCGAGACGACGATGCTGAGCGAGCACATCCGTCCGTTCGTCGAGCTCATCACGCTCGCCGACGGGTGGAACCAGCTCGACGACGAGCGGTGCTCGTCGCTGCACGACGCGATCACCCAGAATTTTGGCCGCCCGCTCGCGCTCGCGGCGCTGCGTGGCAAGCTCGGTCACGAGGGCGAGATCATCGACGCCCCCGAGCCGACGGATTTCGTGCCGGCGGCCGGGTACGCTCCCGCCGCGCCGGACCAGACGGCGCCGGCGGCTTACGTGCCGGCCGCGCCGGCTGAGGCGGCGCCTGAGGGCTACGTGGCGGCCTCGGCGGCCGACGACGGACCGCGCTTCGGGGGCGCTGCTCCAGCGGCTGGCGGTGTTCCTGTCACCGGCGGTGTGCCGGCGGGCGGCGGCAGATCCGTCGGCCCGAGGGGCCCGGCCCTCGTGCCGCCGCCCGCCGTCGTCGTCACCACGCCGGGCGGGGTCGTGACCAGCGGCAGCCCGCCGGTCGTCGCGGGTGGCCGTGTCGCCCCGCCGGGCTCGCCGCTCGTGGTCGAGATCCGATTGAGCGGCGAGCGCGTGCAGGTCGAGACGCCGGAGCAGCGGCGCGAGCGCGAGGAGCTGCTCGAACGTCTGGCCGAGGAGACCGCGCAGTGGTGGGTCGGCGCGCGCCGCGGCTGGGAGTCGCTCGTCCAGCGCCGCCTGGCGCCCGCCGAGGCGGCGCGCGACACGCTCGAGCGGTTCCCGTACCTGCTCTCGGTGCCGCTGGCGAAGAGCGACGAGTTCGACGACGGACGGCTGGCCGAGGGCTACGCGATCCTGCTGCAGCGCCTCGAGAAGGAGGAGCCCGGGTTCGTGAGGGAGGCGCTCACGCGCCTCAACCCCCAGTTCACGACGCGCGCGCGGAATGAGACCTATCCGCTCGGCCAGGAGCTCTACCTCTACGTCGTGGCCGAGGGCCGGCTCTACAAGACCTATCCGGACTTCCTCAAGGACGTTCTCGGCCACGCGCTGCCGAAGCCCGGCGTGTGGCTGCAGGGCGCCATCACGGAGGCGCCAGAGTCGACGACGATCGTGACGCGGCCCGAGCGGCCGGGCGGTCGCCCGGAGCAGTCGCGCACGCTGACGACGCCGGCCGAGCGATTCACGACGCACACGTTCAGCGTCACGACGGGACCGCTCACCACGCGGTTCTTCAGCGTGCAGGCCGGCGCGCTCTCCGACCCGACCGATCTCGACATCCACCTCACGGAGAACGGCGCCCCCACCGACCACGCGTGGGTCGTGGTAGCGCCGATGGACGGCAAGCCCGAGGCGCCGCGCAGGCACCGCCCGGGGGGCACGAAAGTCGAGCAGCTCGGCAAGCAGCATCGCGCGGTGTGGATCGCCGCCTTCAATTCCGATCCGAACGCCGACAAGCGCTACGAGCTGACAGTTGCGCTCAAGCGTAAGGCGACGTCACCGCTGAAGCCCCCGCAGCCGCAGGCCGCGCCCTCCACGCTCGCCAAAGACTCACCCTTCAAGAAGCGCTGACCGCCGCGACTCCGCCGGGTACGCGCCGCGCGCGGGCGGGGTCGTGTTCGAGCACGCAAATCGACGTTGCGCTGCGCCTCGTCAGCGAGCCACGAAGTTACCGCCGGAACCGACGCAATACCCAGAAGACACGGCTCTCACACGACCCCGGCCTCGCGGCGAGCGGCCGGCGGTGTCGCGGACGACGCGTGCCTCCGGAATTCAGCGGGTGGCGCGGCGCCAGACGAGGCGTGCCTTGGCCATCAGGCGAACGCCGAGCCCGCGCCGGGGACCGAACTCGAGCGCCCACGCCAGACGCGGCGTGCCGGTCCGGCTGGGCCCGGTATAGTGGACCGTGCGCGGAAAGTGCACCGTCGCGTCGCCCGCGTGGATCGGACACGGCACCGCGTGGGACGCGTCCAGGCCGACCAGCTCCAGCGCGTGCGCGTCGCGCAGGCGATCGCGCCGGTGATGACGCCCGAGCGCACCCCGGGGGCCGCCGGGGATGAACTCCATGCACCCCATGTCGCGCGTGACGTCCTGGAGGGGCACCCAGAAATGCGCGCTGAGGATCTTCCGCTCGAGCGCGTACGCCTCGTCCTGGTGCCAGGACGTGGCCGCGCCGTTGAAGGCGGGCTTGTAGATGGCGTGATCGAAGCGATGCTCGACGGGGCGCCCGAGCAGGCGCTCGGCGACCGCCGCGCAGCGGGTGAACGTCAGAGTGCGCGCGAGCTGCGGCTCGAGGTCGCTGCCGTCGAGGCCTTGCCGCGGATGGCGAGCCGGTGTGGCCGGTCGTTCAGCGGGTGTGGCAGGTCGTGCAGGCTGACGACGGGCGTTCACACAGCACGCAAACGCCGTCATGCCGCGGGGTCGAAACGCTCAGCGCTTGCCGACTTCCGTCAGCATCTCCCTGAAGACCCGATAGAACTCGTTGTTGTCCTCGAGTCCCTTCCGGACGATCGCGGGCAGGTGCGGCAGGTCGTTGAGGTTGACGACGACGTTCACCGAGCGCGCGAAGGCGATCATGTTGTCGAACGTCTTGAACTCGCGGCCGAGGAGGACGACGAACACGTGCCGCCGCACGCTGATGGGCATCGTGTTGAGCATCTTCAGGACGGCGTTGTCGAGGACGCCGCTCGACTCGAACCGCTCGTCCACGATCACGATGTCGTAGGGCTGGCGGCGCAGCCGCTCGGTCGCTTCCTCGGCCGTGGTGGCGGGGAGCATCGCGTAGCCGAGCTGCTCGACGGCGGCCCTGATGACCACCTGCCGCTCGGGCGCGTTCTCGCACACGAGGGCGAGGCGCTGCGCCCCGAATTGAGCCTGGGTCTCGTCGGCCATCGTCCTATCGCTTCCCGAGCTTGCGGTTGTAGTCGATGTCGAGGCGCAGGCCCTCGACGTCGCTGGTCTTCTGACCGCGCTTCTGCTTGATCTGGTCGATGCCGCGCTGCACGATGCTCTTGCGCGTCGAGTAGGCGACGGCCGTCTCCTCCGTGATGATGCCCTGCTCGTAGGAACGCAGCAGGGCCTGGTCGAACGTCATCATCAGATAGGGATCGCCGACGTCCTGGATGTCGTAGAAGGTCTTGCCTTCCTGCTCGCCGTTCACGATCAGCTCGTTGGAGCGGATGGTGTTGGCCAGGATGTCGTGCACGGCCCAGCGTCCCCCGCCGACCTTCGGCACCAGCCGCTGGCCGACGATCCAGCGAATCGTCTCCGCGAGGCGCTGGCGGATCTGCTTCTCCTCCTCCTGGTCGAACATGCCGACGATGCGGGCGATGGCCTGGCCGGCGTTGACGGTGTGCAGCGTGGAGAGCACGAGGTGGCCCGTCTCCGAGGCCTTGAGCGCCAGCTCCGCCGTCTCGCGGTCGCGCATCTCGCCGACGAGGATGATCTTCGGCGCCTGGCGCAGGGCCGCGCGCAGGCCGCTCGCGAACGAGTCGTAGTCCAGCCCCAGCTCGCGCTGGTTGAACGTCGCCTTGCGGTTGGGGTGCACGTACTCGACGGGATCCTCCAGCGTCACCACGTGCACGGACTTGGTGCTGTTGATCTCGTTGAGGAGGGCGGCCAGCGACGTCGTCTTGCCGGATCCGGTGGCGCCCGTGACGAGGATGAGCCCGTTCTTCTCGCCCGGCATCCTCTTGAAGGCCTCGGGGAGCTTCAGCTCCTCGATGGTCGGAATCTTCGTCTCCAGCTTCCGGAGGACGACCGAGAAGCTGCCGCGCTGGGAGAAGATGTTGACGCGGAAGCGCGCCTTGCCGGGCAGGAAGTACGACGAGTCGCACGAGCCCTGGCGCAGCAGGTGCTCGGTGAGACGCCGGTCGTTGTTGATCAGGTTCAGCGCGAAGATCTCGGTCTGGAACGGCGTCAGGTTCTCGATCGCGGGCTCGACGGGGACCGGCACCAGCTCGCCGGCGGCCTCCACCTGCAGCGGACGCTCACACGTGATGTTGAGGTCCGACACGTTGTCGTACGACTCCAGCATCACGCCCAGCAGGTCGTCGATCTCGGATTTCCGCATGGCCGCTCCTTACTGGTTCAGCTCGTCGGGCGGTGTCTTCAGCATCGCCTTGAACTTCGACTTGTCATTGCACTTGTCGTAGGCCTCCTCGCCGCTGATCCAGCCCTTTGTGAGGACCGCCATGATCGCGTCGTCGAGCGTCTGCATGCCGAGCTGCTTGCCCGTCTGGATGGCCGACGGGATCTGGACGGTCTTGCCCTCGCGGATCAGGTTGCCCACGGCGGGCGTGCACACCAGGATCTCCAGCGCCGCGCAGCGGCCCTTCCTGTCCACGCGCTTGAAGAGATTCTGCGCCACCACGAGCTTGAGGCCGGTGGAGAGTCCGTTGCGCACCTGCGCCTGCTCCTCGGCCGGGAACACCTCGATGATGCGGTCGATCGTCTTGGCGGCGTTCGTGGTGTGCAGGGTGCCGAGCACGAGGTGACCGGTGTTCGCCGCCTCCAGCGCGAGGCGGATCGTTTCCAGGTCGCGCATTTCGCCGACGAGAATGATGTCCGGATCCTCACGGAGGGCGCCGCGCAGCGCGGCGGCGAACGACTTCGTGTGCGAACCCACCTCGCGGTGATTCACCAGGCAGCCCTGGCTGGTGTGCACGAACTCGATCGGATCCTCGATGGTGACGATGTGGTCCTTCCGGTGCTTGTTCGCGTGGTCGACGATCGCGGCCAGCGTCGTGGACTTGCCGGAGCCGGTGGGGCCGGTGGCGAGCACGAGACCCTTGGGGAGCATCGCGCACTTCTTGAGGATCGGCGGCAGCCCGAGGTCGTCGGCGGTCAGGACCTTGGTCGGGATCTGGCGGAACACGGCGCCGCAGCCGTACTTCTGCATGAAGTAGTTGGCGCGGAAGCGCGCCACGCCCGGGATCTCGTAGCCGAAGTCGATGTCGCCCGTCTCCTCGAACGTCTTGATCTTCTGCTCGGGCGCGATCTCGTAGAGCATCGCGCGCAGCGTCTCGTCGTCCAGGGGGTCGTACTTCACGCGCTCGAGCTCGCCATGCACGCGCAGGATCGGCGGCTGGCCCGACGTGATGTGCAGGTCGGAGGCGCCCGAGTCGAACATCAGCTTGAAAAAGGCGTCGAGCCTGGCCATGGTTGGCTCCTGTTGAGGTCCACCGGGCACGCCCGGGCGCGAAACACGGGACGTAACGAGCCTAAGGCGTCCGCGCGCGCCGGGTCAAGGTATTTCCCCTATTTACGGCGCATGCGAAGTCGACCTTCGCGTGCGAAATCGACCTGTTAGGGGCGCTCGGGCTCCAGGACGGCCCCCCGCACGAAGGCAGGGTCCTGGAAGAGGCGGTCGGCCATCACGGTGAGCACCGGGCTCAGCGTGAACACGTCGGCGAAGCGGGCGTGGAGCACGAAGCGCTGCTCGATCAGCCGCACGGCATCCCGCACGTCCCCCCCGGTCACCGTGCGACGGCCGCGCCGCAGCGCCGTCAGCTTGGCCGCCCACTTCGTGAAGGCGTAGAGGGCGAGCATGGTCTGGTAGCCGCGGAAGACGCCGTGCAGCGGCGTGAGCGTCTTGCGGAAGACGACGTGGCGCCAGTACTCGCGCAGGAACGGGTCGATCTCGGGGGCGGCGGCGTCGAAGGCGATCGCCTGCACCTCCGCGATGTCGAACGGGGGGCCGCCGGTGATCCAGTCCGGCAGCCGGCCGCGCCCGCGGCGGAAGCGGAAGAAGTTGCGGTAGAGCGCCAGCACGAGGCCGAGCCGCGTCGGGCGCCGGCGCGAGAACTCGAGCCACGTGTAGAGCGGCGCCAGCGGCGTCAGACGCGGCTGCCGCGGGTAGCGTGCCTGCGCGGCGACCGCGATCACCTTGCGATAGCGATCGGCCTCGAGCTGGGCGAGGCCGCCCACCAGCGTCTCGGTCGGCGCGCGGTCCTCCCGCCGCGCCTTCGCCTCCACCTGCGAGAGCCCCACGCACAGGCTGATCAGCACGCTGCCGGCCAGGAGCGCTGTCGGCAGCGTGCACTCGTCGTGGGCGAGCAGCGCGAGCACGGCGGACTCGATGGGGCGGTACTGCGCCCACGTGATGTCCACGGACGAGTAGAGGACCAGCGGATCGGGCAGCCGGCGGACGCGGGTGCTGCCCGCGAGCACCTCGCGCACCTCGGCCTCCTGCTCGGGCAGCGTGCGGCCCTGGTGGGCGCGCACGGCCGTGCACGCGAAGGACAGCCCCACCGCCACGCCGTCGGGCGTCTCGACGAACGAGTACGGGAACTCGCGGCACACCTGCGGCTTGGCGCGAGCGCCCAGGCGCGTGTGGATGCCGCAGCGCTCGTCCGGCTCCAGGAACACGCAGGCGCCGTCGGGCCGTCGTGCGAACGTCGTGCGCTCGCCGCCGGCCAGCACGAACGGCAGCGGCCGGAACTTCGGGCCGGGCGGCAGCGGAGGATCGAGCCGCGTCCAGTCCACCGCCTCGAGCCGCGCGCGCGCCGATTCCTCGACCCCGATGAGCCACTCGTTGCGACAGCACGCGCCCGACTGCTGGCAGGTGAAGACGACGTCGTCGGGCAGGAGGAGCCGCGTCATTCCGTAACTGTGCGGGGTGCCGCCGTCGAGGTCAAGTGACACGCGCGGTAAGATGAGCGCGATGAGCCGACGGCCGATCGCGTGCGCGCTGGTGTTGCTGGCGCTGACGGGGGCGCCCGTGACGGGCGCGTCCTCGCCGGTCCCGTCCGAGCTGGTGAGCGCCGCGCGCGAGTACCGCGCGAGCCTCGCCGACCTCCTGCCCTTCCGCGAGGACGCGGTGGCCCACGCGCGCGAGAGACTGGCCACGCGCCGGCAGCTGGTGGAAGACGGCCTGATCGCCCGCCGCGAAGCGGACGTCGCCGCGCAGGCGCTGTCGGCGGCCGAGGCGGCGCTCGCCTCGACCCACGCCGAGATCGCGCAGGCCGAGAGGATGGTGGCGGAGGCGGCGGCGGCCGCCGTGCTGGCGTCGCTGCCGCCGAGCAAGCCGGGCGCGCTCACGGTGACGCCGACGTTGCTGCGCTTCCACGGCCTACAGGACTGGTCGCTCGCCCAGGTCACGCGCGTCGAGCGCTTCTTCGCCGAGCGCTTCCATCGCGCGCTGCCGGTCAGCGCGCTCGGGCAGACGCCGGCGCACGACCGCCTCGGCTTCGACCACCGCAACGCGCTCGACGTGGCCGTCCATCCCGACAGCCCGGAGGGCCAGGCGCTCATGACCTGGCTGCGCGCGCGCGGCGTGTCGTTCCTCGCCTTCCGCGGCGCCGTCGCGGGCGAAGCCACGGGCGCGCACGTGCACATCGGCGAGCCGTCCCCGCGCCGCGCGTCCCCGCGCGCCGGGTAATACCATGCCCCGCGCCATGATCGACTGGACGGCGGTCGGGGCGGAGGCCGTGGACCTGCTCCGCGCCTACCTCCAGATCGACACCACCAACCCGCCCGGCAACGAGATCGCCGGCGCGCGGTTCCTGGCCGACGTGCTTCAGCGCGCCGGCATCGAGAGCCGCACGGTGGAGTCGGCGCCGGGCCGCGCCAACCTCGTCGCGCGCGTGCGCGGCGACGGCTCGCTCGGCGCCATCGTGCTGCACCATCACATCGACGTCGTCTACGCCGACCGGCGCTTCTGGACGGTGGCTCCGTTCGGCGGCGAGATCAAGGACGGCTTCCTCTATGGCCGCGGCGCCATCGACATGAAGTCCACCGGCATCCTGCAGCTCGCGGCCGTGCTCGCGCTCAAGCGCGCCGGCGCGCGGCTCACGCGCGACCTCGTCTTCCTCGCCACCGCGGACGAGGAGGCGGGCAGCGCGTTCGGCGCCCAGTTCATCGCCGCCACGCATCCCGACTGGCTGGCCGGGGCGGAGTACGCGCTGTCGGAGCTGGGCGGCATCGAGATCGATCCGCACAAGCGCGCGCCGTTCGCCTCCATCATCATCTCGGAGAAGACGGGGCTGCCGCTGAGCCTGACCGCCGTCGGCACCCCGGGCCACGGCTCGATGCCGTGGCCCGACACCGCGCCGCACCGCCTCATCCGCGCGCTCGCCCGGCTGCTCGCCGCCGAGCGTCCGCCGCGCGTGCTGCCGGAGGTGCAGGAATATTTCCGGGCGCTCGCGCGCGTGCTGCCGCCGGAGGAGAGCCGCGGCTTCGACGACCTCGCGGTCTCGCTGCGTGATCCCGCCTTTCGCGCCCGGTTCTTCGCTCACCGCCAGCGAGCGGCCATGGTCCGTACCACGTTCGCGGTCAACATGCTGCGCGCCAGCGAGAAGCTCAACGTCATTCCCCCGGAGGCGGTGGCGGACATCGACTGCCGCGTGCTGGCCGGCGACGACCCGGGGGAGATCCGGGACTGGGTGACGCGCGTGGTGGACGACGACCACGTGCGCGTCGAGTTCGTGCGCGAGCCGAAGGCGCCGAACCTCTCCCCGCCCGACACCGAGATGTACAAGGCGCTGGTCGACACGCTGGCGCGTCGCGCGCCGGGCGTGGTGGTCGCGCCCGAGATCCTCGTCGCCTTCACCGACAGCTGGGTGTTCCGGCGCATGGGGCTCGCCGCCTACGGCTGGAGCCCGTTCATCCTCGGCGACGAGGAATGGCGCCGCGTGCACGGCAACGACGAGCGCATCTCACTCGAAAACGTCCGCGCGGGCGCGCGTGCGTACACAGAGCTCCTGCTGCAGCTGGCCGGAACCTGAGGTGGCCCGCGCCCGGCGCCGGCGCCGCGCCCGTGTCCCGCCGAAGCGAGCCCTGAGCGTCCGCCGCGGCACCGCGCGCGACGCAGCCGTCATCTGCGAGCTGATCCGCGGCCTCGCGCGCTACGAGCGGCTCGAGCGCCAATGCCGCATCGCCCCCGCCGCCATCCGCCGCCACGGGTTCGGCCGGCGCCCGTACTTCGACACGCTGATCTGCCGGCGCGACGGCCGCGCCATCGGCCTGGCCCTCTACTTCTTCACCTACTCGACGTTCCTGGGCCAGCCGACCCTCTACCTGGAAGATCTCTTCGTGCTGCCCGAGGCGCGCGGCGCCGGCGCCGGCCGTGCGCTGCTGCGGGCCCTCGCGCGGGTCGCCGTGCGCCGTGGCTGCGGGCGCATGGAGTGGGCGGTGCTCGACTGGAACACGCCGTCGATCCGCTTCTACCGGCGGCTGGGCGCCGGCCTCAGGAAGGAGTGGATCCTCACGCGGCTCGCCGGGGCACCACTGCGCCGGCTCGCGCGCGGCCGTTAGCTTAGCCAGGCCATTTCGGGGCCCCCCATTTACTAAGGCTCGGGACCCTCGACCTCGGCGACGGCCCAGCCGTGGCGCGTGGCGCGCGTGTACACGGTCACCATCTTCGAGAATCGATCGCGGTCGCCCTGCTGGACGGTCACGCGGAACTCGTGCCACGTCTTCCCGGTCGTGACCGGCGACAGCCGCTCCCAGCAGCCGGAGTCCATCAGCTTGTAGTCGATCAGGCGCAGCTTCCCCACGCGCGCCTTCCACGCCTCGGCGACGGCCGTGCCCGCCCAGACCTCTGGCGGCGGCAGCTCGCCTTTCCGCCACGCGTCGAACATCTGCCCGGACACCTGGATGCCGCGGTCCACGCCCATCCACTCCGGACACGAGCGCTGGCCGATGACGTGGATCGTCGGCAGCGCGAGCAGCCCCGCCGCGAGCACGGCGCCGCCGCCGGCGGCGAGCGCGCGGCCGAGCGAGCGCCGCGCGCTCGTGCGCACGGCCACCGCGACCATGGCCAGGAAGAGCACGACCAGCACGATCAGCACCGGCTGCAGGAGGAGGGCGAAGCTCGTGTCGTCGATGAGGCGCAGCGCGAGCAGCGCGACCGGCGTGAGGAAGACGGCGATCCAGACGGGGATCCACGCGTGCCGCCGCCACCACACGAACGGCCGCTCGTACCACCGAAGGCGCCGACGGACCGGCCGCCGCGACGGAGGCGGCGGTTGCCAGCGGCGAACCTCCCGGGGTGGGACGCTCAGTCCAGGCCCCAGGTGAAGACGTGCGTGGGCGTGACCTCCACGATCACGGAGTCGGCGACGGACAGCGCGGCCTCGCGCGGATACTGCGGGTACTTCGCGTAGAGGCGCTTGCGGGCGCGTGCGAAGGCGGGACCGCGCCGCACGAGCTTCGCCGTGCCCTGCAGCATCACGCCCTTGATCTGCGACCAGTCCTCGGCGTAGAGGTCGACGGTGACGGCGACGCGCGGGTTCTGCCGGAGGTTGAGCACCTTGCGCGCGTCGTTGCCGGAGCCGAAGTACACCCGCTCGCCGACCAGCGCGTGGCACACCGGCACCAGGTGCGGCATACCCGCCTCGCCGACACTGGCCACGCGACACACGCGCTCGGCGCCGAAAAGCTTCGCGACACGCTTGGAGAAGCGCGCTCGTTTGACCGGCATGTGACGCTTACTGTAGATTGCGCGCCATGAAAAAACCAGCACGCACGAAGAAGCCGGCGAAGGCGAAGGCTCCGGCGAAGGCCGCCCCGAAAGCGGCCGCGAAGACGGCCAAGGCCTACAAGCCGACACCCATCCAGGGGATCGGGTGGGCGCCGTTCCGTTACCCGCTCTCATAGCCGCCGTCCTGTTGCTGGCCGTGCTCCCCGGCGGCGCCGCCGCCGGGGACGAGCCGGTCCCCACGCTCCGCGTCGTCACCTTCAACCTCCTGCACGGCGGGCCATCCTCCGGCTGGCGCGGCGACGGCGAGCACCTCGAGGAGCGCCTGGCCATGGTCACGCGCGAGCTCGGGGCGCTCGCGCCCCACGTCGTCGGTCTCCAGGAGGCGTCGATCACGCACGGGCGCGGCAACGTCGCCGCGCGGCTCGCCACGGCGCTCGGCCTGCACTTCACGCACGCCTCTGCCACCCGGCGCGTCTCCGGTCTCGCCTGGATCGACGGGCTGATCGTGCGGGGCATGAACTTCGAGGAGGGCCCGGCCATCCTCAGCCGCTTTCCGATCGTCGAGAGGAGCGTGGTGGACCTGCCGCGCTGCCGGCGCTTCTACGATCCGCGCGTGCTGCTCCGCGCGACCGTGCGGACGCCGCGCGGGCCGCTGGACGTCTTCTCGACCCACACGGGCCACGACGCCTGCCAGGTGCGGCGCATCGTGGAGGTGGTGGGCGCGCGGCGCGGTCCCCTGCCCGCCCTCGTGATGGGCGACTTCAACGCCGCCGACACCACCGACTGGATGGCCGCGCTCGGCCGCGAGCACGGCTTCGTCGACGCGTTCCGCGCCGTCCGGCCCGCCGAGCCCGGCGCCACCGTGTGGCAGCGGCCGGGCGCGCCGACCTCCACGGTCACGCGCCGCGTGGACTTCATCTTCGTCGTGCCGAACGGGGCCCCCACCCCGCGCGTGCGCACGAGCCGTGTCGTCCTCGACACGCCGGCGCGGCGCCCCGACGGCTCGACGCTCTGGCCCTCCGACCACTACGGCGTGCTCGCCGAGCTCGAGCTCGGCGCCGCGGAGGCGGCGCGCTGAGCCCTGCCGTCGGCAGGACGAGCGTGGCCGCGCGGCGGGCGGCGGCGCTGGCGCTGGTCGTGACGCTCACGGGGTGCGCCGCGGTCGTTCATGCCCCCCCTGGGGATAGGCGTCCCGCGGAGCGGTGGTCGGAGATGCGGCGCGGCCCGTCGGGCCAGGCGCCGGATCCCGCGACGGCGCGCGAGCCGGTGATCCAGGTCTACGCAGCGCGCGCGCTCGGCTGGCGCGGTGTGTTCGCCGTGCACCCGTGGATCGTGGTGAAGCCGAGCGGCGCCGAGACGTACCGGCGCTACGAGGTCATCGGCTGGGGCGTGGACGCCGGCGCGCCGGCGATCCGGATCGACCGCGCGGGGCCCGACGACCACTGGTTCGGCGCGCGCCCGGAGCTGCTCGTGGACGCACGCGGCGACGGCGTCGACGCGCTGGTCGCGAAGGTCGAGGCCGCGGTCGCCGCGTATCCGTACCGGGAGACGTACCGCACGTGGCCGGGGCCCAACAGCAACACGTTCATCGCGTGGATCGGCCACGCCGTGCCCGAGCTGCGTCTGCACCTGCCGCCGACGGCGATCGGCAAGGATTACCTGCCCCACGGCGCGCCGGCCGGGCTCACGCCGAGCCACCGCGGCGTGCAGCTCTCGCTGCTCGGGCTGGCCGGCGTGCTTGCCGGCGTGGACGAGGGCGTGGAGGTGAACGTGCTCGGACTGATCTTCGGGCTGGACGTGCGGGCGCCGGCGCTGAAGCTGCCCGTGGCCGGGCGCGTGGGCGTTACGCCGTCGCCCGCACGCGAAGCACGTTGAAGGCCGTCACCGGCCGCGCGAAGCCGCGGAGCGTCAGCTCGCCGAGCGGCTCGACCTCCACCAGGTCCTCGACCGAGGTGTAGAGCCGGCGCGAGACGAGGATCTGGCCGCCGCGCGCCTCGCCGCACAGCCGCGCGGCGAGGTTGGTCACGGTGCCGATCGCCCCGTAGTCCCAGCGCCCCTCGAAGCCGATGGCGCCGAGCGTCGCGTAGCCCTGCGCGACGCCGATGCCGAAGTGCAGGTCGAAGCCCAGCTTGCGCCAGCGGCCCGTCAGGGATGCGCGATGAGGTGCCCCTGCCGATCAACCACGTAGGCCTGGCCCAGGCGACCCACGCGGATCTGCGAGACGACGTCCCAGATGAACTTGAGGTTGATCTCGGCCGCGGTGACCGGCGACGTGGCGGAGGAGCCGTGGGGCACGGCGAGCGTCATGTACGGCTCCGAGTCCTTGCGGAAGTACACGGGCCCGTACCAGACGCGTCCGCCGCGCGTCTCGCGGAAGCGCGGCTCGCTGGAGACGTCGGCGCCGCCGGCCACCTCGTCCATGGCCAGCCGGGAGACGCGCAGCTGCTCGCGCCCGCGCCCGTCGAGGAAGGCGACCTCGGTGATGGCGGGCACCTGGCGCTGTAGCCGGACGTAGTCGATCTGCCGCTGCTCGAGCGCGGCGGGGACCGGCACCACCTGCGGCTGCGTCGTCCAGCCCATCTGGCGCTCGATCTCGCGCACGAAGTGCTCGATCGTCAGCGCGGCGGCGTTGGCCTTCTCGCGCTGGATCTGCGCGAGCTGCTCGCGCGACTCCTTGTACGTGAAGTAGATCTCGAGGAGGCCGTTGGTCAGCAGCGCCCACGAGACCACGGCGACGAACGGCACGACGTACTTGCGGAACAGCCGGTTCCGCATCCACGGGTCGAGCCAGCGGCGCACCGCCACCACCGCCCGAGCATACCCTAGTGACATGGGGGGCCCCGAAGGGCCCCC
>Ga0209376_1000164_pt1 | contig 72232 bp, 79 predicted proteins | sample GraSoiAngelo_134_FD_185891 | JGI IMG/M metagenome (GOLD analysis project Ga0209376, IMG submission 185891) | Grasslands soil microbial communities from the Angelo Coastal Reserve, California, USA - 14_0929_05_30cm (SPAdes) (version 2) | ecosystem: Environmental > Terrestrial > Soil > Grasslands ... | reverse complement strand
CCCCCATTTGGGCGATCAGATTCGGGAGGGACAAATGGCTGAGATCAATAGAGGCCGCTGGACAGCACAGATTGAAGGGGACTTCGTCGTCTTCTTGATCGGCGCGCGCTTCGACTTCCTCCACCTCATCCGCTCAATCGGCGATCTCGGTGGTCGCCGAGGCATGAACCACATGCTTGACTACCTGTTGAAGCATCCGGAGAAGGGCTTGTTGGGTTACGAGATGGGTCTCAAGACCATCGTGCAGTACTGGCGGTCGTTCGATCATCTCGAAGCGTTCGCCAAGAACAAGGAAGATCCGCACCTGGACGCTTGGCGCAACTACTGGAGGAGGGTAGGCAAGTCCGATCGCACCGGCATCTGGCACGAGACCTACCTCGTCCGTGCCGGTGAGTACGAAGCTGTCTACGGCAATATGCCGCCCCACGGGCTTGGCAAGGCAGGAGTGCTAGTTCCTGTTGCGGGGGACTCCAGCGCCCGCAATCGCATTCGTGTCAGCACTCGCGCTTGAAAAGACCTCGCCAACGGCGCATATAGGCCCGATTGGTTGACCCCAAGGCGGGGCATGCGACCATCTGTGGCCGCACGGAATCCTTCCGATTAGTACTGCGCCGCCGTGGACTCGAACCCTGAGAGGCACACAAATTCGTCCGAGGTCAATCGACGACCCTAAGCTGTGGCCGGCCGCGGGATCCGCCGGCCAGTTCGATCGGGACAAAGTACCCCGGAGGCCGGCGGGAAAGGTGCAATTCTCTCCGAAGCTCACGGTTCAACTCCCGGGCATTGCAGCGGGTCGACGAGTGAAGCGCCGATGCGGAGCTGAGTCAGCCCGCTCTGGCTGACGGAGTCTGTCCGGTTCGTGTGGCGCTACTGAGCAGGACGATGCTGACCGCAACAAACCAGACAACCACAGGCGTGGCGCCGACGATGATCGGCAGCAGCCCGATGGGTCCGTTGTTGCCGGTGCCCCCGAAGATGGTCAGTGCGGCAACCGCGTCGAGAGCGGCGGCGGTGGCGCTCAGCCAACCCACCCAGCGCGGCAGTATCCCAGCGCGGAGCACAGCGTACGCAGCGGTCCCAAACGCTATTGCGGCCGGGAGATAGAGGAACGTGAGCGCCATCCAGGCCCCCGCCCAGACAGCGCGGACGATCGTGGGATCGGTCCCGGACCCGCTTACAAATACTGCGGTCGCTTCGGCGGCGGAGCCGACGATCAGGATCGCGGCCGTTACCAATCCAGCCCCGAAGAAGAGAGCAGCCGCCCACTCCCAGTCTTCACCCGCACCTCGAATGACCGCACGGATGCCAGTGAACTGCATGAGTAGGACAACGGTGGCGACATTGGTCAGGAAGGCGTCGGCCATGAAGAGGCCACCGTTGGAGTTGATCCAGCTGGCGTAGTTGTTGGCATTTCCGAAGTCAGGCGGATTGCCCGCCACCAGGAAAAGAACGAGTGCCGCGACCTGAATGACCACATAGGCGAGTCCCAGGACACCCGTCCACCGACGCCAATCCCAAGGGTTCACGGTTCCTCCTTAAGAAATGCAACCAATAACGCGCAGCCAGTATGGACGCCGATGCCGTGCTGCCGATAGCCGGCGTGATTTTCGAACCCCACATCTGCTCCGCCAGTACTTCCCCAAGGGCCAAGACCTCAGCCACTACGGGCCCGACTATCTCGCATTCGTATCAGCCCAGATGAACCGCCGCCCACGCAAAACCCTGGGCTGGCTCCGGCCCAGTCAAGCCTTGCAACGTCTACTCTCTGACACGTCCCAGTCGGCCAATGTTGCGTCGACCGATTGAATCCGCCACTCAAAACTGGTCGGGGGGCCCGGGATTTGAACCCGGGGCCTCACGGTCCCGAACCGGCGCAGTGGCGTGTCCTTCCGTATCCCGGCGTGTCCTCCGGTGTCCGCCTGTACTCAATCGCCAAACTCCTCGTGTCCTTTCGTGTCCTCCTGTGTCCGCAGAGTTCCGGGAATCCGTGACAGGGCTGTGACCTCCGCGGTGGTCAGAAAATCGACGCAGGGAGCTGCTTGCCGACGGGCGCCCCTAGAATGAACAGCGCACAGGATGTCGCGACAGTCGCGGCTCATCGTGGGCGCATCTTCCGAGCACCATAGACCAGCTCTGCAGGTGGTCGACCTAAGTTGCGTCGGCCGGTATGGGCGCGCTCGTAGTTGTAGTAGCCGAGATAAGCGTCCAGGTCACGCTTGAGTGCGGAGTAGCGCGGCACCAGAGCGCGAGCAAAGGAAGGTCGCCAGCACTCCTCGAGGATGGTGCGCTGGACGCGCTCGACGGCACCGTTGGTCTGTGGTCGGCCGGCGCGAATGAAGCGCTGCTTGGCGCCCGCGCCGGCGACTGCGCGGGCGAACGGTTCGGCTCGGAACTCGCCGCCGTTGTCGGTGCTGACAGCCTTCAACTTCCAACCCGCAGTCGAGAGCTCGCTCGCGACCCGGCGAACCAAGGCCGTGCAGTGCTTGGTGTCGGGGTTGACTTCGCTGACCTGGACGCTGGCCCAGACGTAGGAGCTGGCGACATCGATTGCGGTGTACTGCCAGGTCCGGCCACGGGTCCCGCTCAGTCGACCAATGTAGAAGCAGTCGACTTGAACCAGATCTCCTGGCTGCTCGACGTCGAGATGCAGCGGTTCGGGTGGAGAAGGTGACTCCCGCTCCGGCTTCGCGGCATAGCCAGCGACCAACCCCAAGCGCTGGATCCGGGTGCCCAGGCCGTGCCGCCGCAGGACCTTGAGCACACCGCTGGCCGAGACCACGATGCCGCCCCACATCGGTAAGCGCAGCTGGGCCGCGACGCGGCGCGGACCCAGGCCTGGATGCCCGAGCGCAAAGCTGATGATTCGTTCTTCGATCCAGGGCGGAAGCTGGTTCGGCATTCGCGGTTGCCGGCGCTCCCGGGGTCGCAACATCTCCAAGCCATGGCGCTCGACCATTGGCTTCCAGCGGTAGTACCAGGAGCGGTGGTAGCCGAGCTCTCGACAGGCTCGGCTGACTCCGAGCTCAGCTGCCTTGGCGAACAGCAGCAAGCGATGGCGAAAGAGCAGATCATCATTAGTCACGGCGGCACCTCCTCATGGGCGTCAAGCACCCACAGGATGGGCCGCCGCTTCTACATCTGGGAAGCCCCCAGGTGTCTACAGATCTTGTGAGCCGTTCACCCTAGAAAACGGCAGACTAAGGCCACGATGCCAGCCCAGAGTTCAGTGGAAATGCAGGCCGCAATCGTCCGGTGGCTGCGATCGACAGTGCCAACCGGCTCATGCGATATGGACGGAGCCTTCAGCGCCTTGTGAATGTTGGCTGGGAGCACTTTCGCCCTCTGTGTCTGTTCATTTTCGTGAGCAGATCCGTTCATGGTTGATGAGTTCCAACACGGACCGGCGACCCTACAAGAAATCGGGCGATTCACGGGTGCAGAGAGTCTCCAGACAAACGGGCTGGTCTAGGGCCTCTAGCGTCCGGGCTTAGGGGCCGTCCCCTGCAGCATCATTCCTTCAGCGCCGGCGTCGAAGCCACAGCTAACTGATCAGGCCGAACAGGCTCCAGTAGCTGAGGAAAACCGGGAACAGCAGAGCCGCACCGAAAATGGCCGCGAAATAGGTTCTTGCCAAGACAGTCCCGGTTTTGGCCCGCCACGCCAGGATTCCGGCGGCTGCCAGCATCACCGCGAGTGCAGCTGTCACCAAAGGAATCGCAAAAAGGACCACAAGCGAGGAGGGCGCGCCGAGGTCAAGCTGGGTACCATTCAGGCCCGCGTACGGCAGAAGCTCCAACGGAACGCCCACCAGGAAGCCCAAGTTGAGTAACCCAACCAAGGCCCCAAGTCCACTGACCGTTTTGACCCATCTGTGTTGAGTGATCTCGCGCCGCCTCCGCCGCCGCAACCCGGACACCAGCCACACCATCGGCGCCGACATGAACAGGACCACAAACACGAGGGTCCCCGCGGCGTAAGCCGCGAGTGTTCTGTACCAGGGCACCTTGCGGTAGCCGTCATCGTGGGGCCCGTAAGCCTGGATCACCTGACCGCTCGCGTCGGTCCGAAACGCAATGCGCTGGTTGGGATCGTCAAGGTTCTGGAAGACGAGGGGCTCGACCTCCGCCCATTGACCCGGCGCCCACGAGAGGGACAGCGTCTGATCTCCGCGCGCAGTTATCGTGCCCTGGTCGAAGAGTTCCTTCAGGGCCTCGATCCGTCCCTGATACCGGTAGTCGCTATACACGCCGGCAAAGCGCCCCGGATCGCTGTCTCCGATTGGCTTCGATGTGGCGGCTTGAGCAGGGTAGAAGCGGTCCATGAACGCGCGCAGCAGCGCATACCGGAGGTTCGGCTCATCACTGTTGGTGTCTACAAAGAACCCCGCATGGCGGTCTGGAAGCAGGACCAGAAGGTTGCTGAAACCGTGGCCAAGCCCACCATGGACCAGGACCCGCTCCCCGATTTCAGGCCATTCGTATAGCCCGTAGGCGACACCTGGCCCGCCCGGCTGCAATGCGAAGTGCCTGGCCTCCATTAGCTGCAAGGTCTCAGAGCGCAGGATCGGCAGGCTGTTCCCAGCGCCTCCCAACATGCCGATCAGGAATCGCCCCATGTCTGCTCCGGTGGTCACGAGCGAGACAGCGGGGGCGACATAGAAGTAACCCACGGGCGCGGGCCGATACGAATCGTGCACAAACTGGTAACCCACGGCAAGGTCTGACTGTCCTTCCAGCGGCGGATCGAATGCGCTTCGACTCATGCCCAACGGCTCCAGGATTTTGGCTTGCATGTACTGGGCAAACGGCAAGCCCGAAACTCCCTCCACGGTCAGCCCGGCGAGCGAAATCCCGTGATCCGTGTAGCTGAAGACTGTCCCCGGCGCGGCGACACGAGAAGGCATTCGCTGCTGCAGGTAGCCACGCAGGTCGGCGGCTGCAATCCGATCGCTGGTCATCGTGCCGATGGCGCGGTCGCCGATGCCGCTGGTCTGGGTGAGGAGCTCCGCAAGCGTGATCGGCGGCTCGTTTCCACTCGGCAGAGTGAAACCGTGTAGATAGGACGTCACGGGCGCGTCGAGGGCGACCTGGCCACCTTCCTCCAGCTGCATGACTGCGGTCGCCGTGAAAGTCTTGGATACAGACTTCGCCCGGAACCTGGTGTTTGGCGTGAAGGAGCTTCGCAGTCCCAGGTCGGCAAATCCATATCCCTTCTCGAAAACGACCGCGCCTTCCTTCACGACAACGACGCTTGCGCCAGGAGCATGAAAGCGCCCCAGGTTGCTGGACATGAAGCCGTCCATGAAGGTCGTCAACTCTTGGGGTTCGAGCGCGGCCGGCTTCAATCTCGGCGACGCGCTCGTGGTCGCTGCCACGCCCCCAGTGTTCAGCACCAGAGCCACAGCAATGAGCCCAACCAGAAGGCACGCGATCACGAGCGCCGGGCGTGTTTTCACGTCGCCGCTGGCATCGCCTATTTCTCGCGCTGACTTCGCGTTCGTGCGGCTGTTGCCACGAGAGTAGTCATGAAGACGGCATAAGCAAGTCCTGCCAACAGGGGCAAGACGTTGACGACTCCGCCCGCATCGGCGGCCCAGGTGCGCACGAAGAACCACAGCGCAAGCAGCGCCCAAACAATCGAATGACCCCAACGCAAGACTGCGCGACCGATCCCACCTGACGCAATCCTGGACGGCCATAAGACCGCGAAGAGCACCGCGAGGCCGACGCAGGCTCCTCCCCACGCCAGTCCTGGTATCCCCAGGAACGAGGTGTTCATGGTCTGGTCCCCCGCATTGTGCGCGGCGCCCCGCGTTCGAGCTCACCAGAGATCGAGGTTCTGGTGTCCTCGCCACCGCGGGTCGTCCGGGCGCAGAATCGTCACGCAATGCGCCCAGGACGCTGGCTGTGGCTGGCGGCGGCAGTGGTTTTGTTCCTCTCCCAGGCATGCGGCGAGACGGAATCCGATCCTGAGAGCGCCAGGTGTGAAGCCCCCAACCCAATCCTCGGCGACGTCCAGGTCCTGAGCGATCACAGCGAGGTCGCGGTGCGATTCACGTGCGTCGGCGCCAGTCTGAGTGGCACGGCTTACCTGCCATCGGGTTCAGGCGCGCATCCGGCGGTCGTTTGGGTATCCGGAGACGGACCGCACAAGCGGCTCGCCTTCGGGTCGCTGGTTGCGGCTTTTGTGGGTGCCGGCGTGGCGTTCCTGTCCTACGACAAGCGCGGCGTCGGTGAATCAGAGGGTGTCTGTTGCCCGGGCGACTATGGCCATTTCAACTTGCTGGCGGCGGACGCCGTCGGGGCTGTCAACGCGATGCGGAAAATGCCGGGCATCGATCGGCTTAGCGTCGGCCTACTGGGCGCAAGCCAGGCCGGCTGGATCGTACCCTTGGCCGCGGCGCGCTCCCGGAGCATCGCCTTCACTGCGCTCGCCGATGCACCCGCGGTCAGCCAGGGCGAAGAGCTCCTCTACAGCCTCCTGACCGGAGAGGAGGGAGGCGGCGGCGGAGTGCTCTCGAAGCAAGCCATCTCTTACAGACTCAACCGTACCGGCCCCTCTGGCTTCGACCCTCGGAAGTCGCTCGCCCAAATGACAGTTCCGGGAATCTGGGCCTACGGCGGCGCCGATAAGTCAATTCCCGCTGATGAATGCGCGGAGATAATCCGCAGCTTGAAAGCGACCGGAAAGGACTTCACGGTGGTCGTCTTTCCAGGCGCCGGACACGGACTGCTGGACGACCGGCCGTCGGACCCTCGAGCGCTTCCCGCGCTCGTTCGGTGGGTGGTGCAGAGAGCGGGCGGATGAGAAAGCTCGTCTACATCGTCGGCGGTTCGTTGCTGTACGCCGCTGTCAACCTAATGACCGAGCACTTGAGCTTTGCCGGAGTCCAAGTCGTGCGGCCAGGTATCGTCGTCCCCCTCATCTGTGGCGTTTTCTTCGGGCCGGTCGTCGGCTTTCTTGTCGGCTTTCTGGGCAGCACCGGGTCCGATCTGCCGACGTTCGGCTTCTATTGGAACTGGTCACTCGGCAATGGATTGGTGGGGCTGGTCGCGGGCTCGACGCCTTTCCTGATCACGCGCATTCGGGCGCGCTTCCGCAGTCAATGGCCGATCATTGGCGCCGTGCTGGTGACGGGCACGCTCGGCATCGTCCTTGGTGCGGGGCTGGCCGCGATCACTGACATCTTCATCGCCAACCTGACCCCTGATACCGCCATGAGCGCCGAGTGGATCCCGTTGGCATCCTGGAATCTGGCCTGGGGCCTGCCTTCGCTTGTGATCGCACTTTCAATCTGGGGGCGGGCACGTCGACGAGTCGCAGGCTGAGGTTGAACCGCCCGTTGATCAGCGTCCCACAGGGTTCACGCGCATCACCTGCCTGTCGCTGGCCTGCGATTTTCGAACCGCGTGTCTCACGCTCCTGTCCGTTGCGTCGGAGCTTGATGCCTCTGAGGCGCAATCGAGCGCTGCCGCGCGAGTTCAGATCAAACGACGACGGTAACTATTTTGTGGCTCACTTTGTGGTTTTCGGCGAATCTGTGACACGGCTGTGACACGCCAGCTCTGAACGATCGCCCGAAATCACTGATTTTGAATACAAAATTGGTCGGGGGGACGGGACACTATTTGAACTGCAGATCTGAAGGCAGTGGCGGGGTGCTCGACCTGCTGAAGGCTCGCCGAATCGAGCCTTAGCGCTCAGCGCATCGCGTGAGGCAGCTCAGGCCGCTCACCTGGACAATCTCGGCCACCACACGCTTCAGGTCGGGACCGTGTCCCACAGCGGCCTCGATTGACGGCTAAGTCGCCGCCTGCCCTGGTCAATTGGGTTCTTGACAACCGCTTCCGAGTATATATACTGCGCAGATATACTGAGCATGGATAGGGGCGGCGGTGTCGCTTAAGTTCGGGATTCTCGGCCTGTTGGCGGAAGAGCCGCTCCATGGCTACGACGTCAAGAACCGCTTCGAGTCGTTGCTGGGCGGCTCCTGGGAGGTCAACTTCGGCCAGGTCTACATGACTATGCAGAGGCTCGAGCGGGACGGCCTGATTGAGGCCGACGGCGAGCGCGGTGACCGCCGAAAGCTGGCCTACCGGCTGACGGCCAGCGGCCGGAAAACGCTCGATGACTGGCTGTCCCGCCCAGAGTCGGAACCCCAGCAGCTGCGCGAGGAGATTTACGTGAAGCTGCTGCTCAACACTCGCCTGGCCAACGGTCGGCTGGACGAGCTGCTAACGGCCCAGCGCCGCGTCTACCTGCAGCGCCTTAAGGACCTGGCGGAGCTGGAGCAAGGAGCGCGGCGGGAGGGGCGGGACGACCTCGTCCTGCTGTTCAAGGGCGCGATCTTCCACACGGAGGCCGATCTCAAGTGGACGGACGCCTGCGCTGATGAGATCCGGAATTCCAACCGAAAGGGAGTGGAGGAAACATGACACGGCTAATCGAGCTGAGCGATGTCCGCAAGCTATACGACGGCGGGGCAAAGCATCCGGCGCTGAACGGGGTCAGCCTGGGCGTCGAGCGGGGCGAGTTCCTCGCCGTCATGGGCCCCTCTGGGAGCGGGAAGTCGACCCTTCTCAACCTGGTCGCCGGGCTCGACCGGCCGACTTCAGGCCGCGTGCTCGTCAACGGCCGCGATCTCGGGCGCGCCGGTGAGGCAGAGCTGGCCCGGTACCGCCGGAGCGGGGTCGGGTTCGTGTTCCAGTTCTTCAACCTGCTTGGCAGCCTGAGCGTGCTCGAGAACGTCATGGTCGCGGCCCAGCTGGCCGGCAGCGGCACCGCCGCGGCTCGCCAGCGGGCGCGGGAACTGCTCGCGCAGCTCGGCATCACCGACCAGGCGGCGCGCTACCCGGCCCGCCTGTCGGGTGGCCAGCAGCAGCGGGTGGCGATCGCGCGGGCGCTGGTCAACCGGCCGCTGATGCTGCTGGCCGACGAGCCGACCGGTGCCCTCGACAGCCGAAGCGGCGAGCAGGTCATGGAGCTCCTGGTGGAGCTGAATAGCAGCGGCCAGACCGTGCTGCTGGTCACCCATGACGCCAAGCTGGCCGCGCGCTACGCGGGCCGGGTGGTCAGCCTGGTCGACGGAAGGGTCGCCGACGACGTCGTCCTGCAGGCCTCCACCGCCAGCCCGGCGGAGGTGGTGCGGGTCCGCGTCGAGGAGGTGGCGGGATGAACGCGGTCATAACCAAGGTGCTCGGTGACCTCAGGCGGCGCCGCCTGCAGGCGGCGGTCATCGCGTTCGTCATCTTCCTGGCCAGCGGGACCACGACCTTGGGCCTGACGCTCCTGCAGACCTCGAGCCACCCCTGGGAGCGCGCCTTCGAGGCTCAGCGGGGAGCCCACTTGACGGTCCTGTTCGACCGCCACAAGGTGGACCCTGAGCAGCTGGCTAGGACGCCCGGCCTCATCGGAGCCAGCCAGGTAGGCGGTCCCTGGCCCTGGGTCGAGACCAGCTACGAGCTGGGCGCACACATGGCAATCGGTGGCGGGGGCTTCAAGTTCCCGCTTATCACCGTGGGCCGGGAGAGCCCCCAGGCCGATGTCGAGCTCCTCCGGCTGGTGGCTGGGCGCTGGGTCCGGGGACCGGGTGAGATCGTCATCACCCGATCTTTCGCTGACCTCAACCATATCCGGCTGGGGGACCGCATGCGCTCGCTGGGGACCCTCGAAAGGCGGGCGCTGGTCGTGGTCGGCGAGGCCAGCGACGTCGATGAGGCCGATTCCGAGTTCGGCACGCAGTTCGCCTGGGTGACTGAGTCGCAGCTGCCGCTGCTCGCGCCGGACTGGGGATACAAGATGGCCTATCGCTTCCCGTACGCCCCCAGCGAGCAGGAGCTGCGTGCCAAGCTTGCCCGCCTGCAGATGGCGCTGCCCGCGGGCGCGGTGCTAGCGTCCATGAACTACCTGCTGTTGCAGAAGGTCTTCAACGGCGGCAACCAGATCGCTCTGACCTTCTTCCTCGCCTTCGGAATCTTCGCCCTGCTGGCCTGCGCGGCCACGGTCGCCAACCTGGTGATCGGCATCGTCATCGCCAACTACCGCGAGATCGGAGTAATGAAGGCGGTCGGCTTCACGCCGCTCCAGGTCGTGGGGACGCTGGTCGTGCAGATGCAGCTGCCGACGCTCGCCGGCTGCCTGTTCGGGGTTCCGGCCGGGGTTGCGCTCAGCGTGCCGCTAGTCGACCGGGAAACTGCGAGCCTGGCGCTGCCGCCGGAGCCGCCATTCGCGCCTGTCATGGCACTCGCAACCCTGCTGGCCGTGATGACGGTGGTGCTCCTGGCGACAGTGGTGCCGGGCCTCCGTGCCGGGCGGCTCAGCGCCGTGGGCGCGATCTCGATGGCGACTGCACCCTCTGGCGGCCGCCGCTCTTGGCTGGGTTCCATGCTCCGACGGCTGCCGCTGCCCCGGCCGCTGGCGCTTGGTGCCGGCGACGCTTTCGCGCGGCCGCTGCGTGCCGGGCTCACCGCGCTCGCGGTTTTGGTCGGTGTGGCGACCCTTGTCTTCGCGACCGGTCTGCCCGCCAGTGCGCGGACCCTCGTCGACATTGCGTTCGCGCACCGCAGCACGGACGTCATCCTGCAGCGGGCGAACGCCTACCCCGACCAGAAGGTGATGGCGACGCTGGCGGCACAACCGGAGACGGCTCTGGTCGTCGGCCTGGCGGGCGCCCAGGTGACCGTTCCTGGAGTGGCCGATCCGATCACTGTGAACGCCTACCGCGGCGACTCGGCCCGGCTCGGGATCCCCGTCATCCGCGGCCGCTGGTTCAGCGGCCGCGGAGAGGTAGTCGCCACCCGCGCCGTTCTGGAGGATACGCACCTCGAGGTCGGCGACTCAATCGAGGGCTTGATCAGCGGACAGCCAGTGCTTCTACTGCTCGTGGGCGAGGTCTTCAGCGCGAACAACACCGCGGCCTTGCTGAGGCCTACGGCGCTCGCCCGCGAGATGGAGATGGACCTCTCGACGTTGGCGGAAGCCGTGCCCGAGGCGCAGCCAAGTTATTACTTCGTGACGATCAAGCCGGGCAGCGACGCCAATGCATACATCCGCCGCATCCAGGCCACCGAGCCCGACTTCCTGGACGCCACCGAGAACCGTGATCAAACCGTCTCGGGGATTGGCTTCCTGAACTCGATCATGCTGGTGCTGGCCGCAGTCCTGGCTCTGATCGCTGCAGCCGGCGTGTTCAATACGCTGCTGCTGAACACGCGCGAACGAGTCCGCGACACCGCCGTGCTGAAGGCGCTGGGCATGACGCCGGCGCAGGTGCTCGTCATGGTGGCCGCCGGCGCGGTTGTGCTTGGCGTCGCTGGCGGGCTCCTAGGTATCCCGGCCGGGGTGGGCGTCCACCGGGCCATGATGCAAGGCTTCGCAAACCTTCTGGGCAACGACTTGCCTGAAAGCGTCTTCAGGGTCTTCAGCGCGCCGGGGCTGCTCCTGCTCGCCCTGGCCGGGGTGGCGGTGGCGCTGGTCGGCTCACTGCTGCCGGCCCGCTGGGCCGCCATGACCCGGGTCGCCGAGGTGCTGCACTCCGAATGACGTCGCTGAAAGTGCCCAACGACCGAAAGGTTTGACTCTCTTGCCCGTCACATGGCCGACGATGTTGGTGAGGGCCGCCGGACTAGCGAATGGTTAAGCGCCGGGCGAAGAGCCGGTGCCAAGATTCACCGATGGCGCCAGCGATCGTGGTGTCCGGGCTCGTCAAGAACTTCGGAACGACCCGCGCTTTGAACGGGCTCGATCTGAAGGTGGAGACAGGCGAGGTCTACGGCTTCCTCGGACCCAACGGCGCAGGCAAGACCACGACCATCCGAATCCTGCTTGGCCTCCTTCGTGCCGACGCAGGGAGCGTCTCGCTTCTCGGCGGTGACCCATGGCGCGACGCGGTGGCGCTACACCGCCGTCTCGCGTACGTACCCGGCGAGGTGAGCCTGTGGCCGAACCTCAGCGGCGGAGAGATCATCGATCTCCTCGGTCGGCTCCGCGGCGACCTCGACCGGCGGCGGCGGGACGAGCTTCTCCAGCGCTTCGAGCTCGATCCGACCAAGAAGGCGCGCACGTACTCCAAGGGGAACCGCCAGAAGGTCGGCCTGGTGGCGGCGCTCGCCTCCGACGCCGAGCTCCTGCTCCTCGACGAGCCCACGTCCGGCCTCGACCCCTTGATGGAGGCCGTCTTCCAGGACTGCATCCGGGAGGTCAAGGCCCAGGGCCGGACCGTGCTGCTCTCCAGCCACATCCTGGCCGAGGTAGAGGCCCTCTGCGACCGCCTCAGCATCATTCGGTTGGGCCGCACGGAGCAGAGCGGAACCCTGCAAGAGCTGCGCCACCTGACGCGCACCTCGATCACCGCCGAGTTGAAAGCGCCGGTCGCGGGCTTCGACAGCCTCCCCGGCATTCACGGTCTCGAAATTCACGACTCGCAGGTCAAGGTCGACGTCGACTCCGAGCATCTCGACGAGGTGGTGCGCCGGCTCAGCGAGCTTGGCGTCACCAGCCTGGTTAGCCATCCGCCGACGCTGGAGGAGTTGTTCCTGAGGCATTACGGGGACGAGCTCGCGAAAGAACCGGAGCGCGGAACGGCCGAGGCGGCGTCCAGTCGCGACGGGCGAGCATGAACGATCTGACCGGGACCGGCGCGCTGGTCCGCTTGATTCTGCGGCGGGATCGTTTACGCATCTCGATCTGGGTCGTCTCGATCACCCTCCTGGACTTCCTCACGGCGGTGGGCGTGAAGTCACTTTTCCCGACGCAGGCGTCGATCGATCAAGCCGCCGCGGCGACCCAACACAACGCCGGAGCCATAGCGTTCAACGGTCCGGCGCAGGGTCTCGACACTCTCGGCGGGCAGATCGCCTTCCAGATCGGCGCGCTCGGGATGGTCGTCGTCGCCCTTATGAGCGTCTTCATGATCGGCCGGCTCACTCGCGGCGACGAGGAGGCCGGGCGGCTCGAGCTCGTCCGCTCGCTGCCTGTGGGAAATCACAGCGCCGACTTTCGCGGCGCTGATCGTCGTGGTGGCGATGAACGCCGCCGTGGGGGTGCTTTCCTCCGCCTCCCTCCTCGCGGAAGGTTTGCCGACCGCCGGGTCGCTCGTGCTGGGCGCCTCGTTCGCGGCCATGGGTGTGGGTTGGCTACCCGGAGTGGCTCTAGCTAACCGCTAGCATCGCCTCCGGATGTTGTTCGCGTTTGTCTACTCCCTCCTGCACCTTCTCCTCGACGTCGCCGATGTGCGCTTGCGCTTGCGTGACCCGGAGGCGGAGCTGCTGCTTCTACGCCACCAACTGCGAGTCGTCTGCCGTCAGGTGAAGCGCCCACGGCTCGACATGGCCGACCGGACGATCATGGCCGCGCTGAGCCACCGAGTAAGCCGGGCAGCTTGGGTTGGGATGCTGGTCCAGCCCGAGACGGTCCTCGGCTGGCATCGCCACCTGGTGCGCAGAAAGTGGACGGCCTTCGGCCGCCGGCGAGGTCCGGGCCGACCACGTCTCGATCCCGAGCTGCAAAGCCTGATCCTGGAGATGGCCAAAGACAACCCGAATTGGGGCTGTGTCCGCATCCGCGGCGAGTTGCTCAAGCTCGGTCACGTGGTTTCCGCAACCGCGATTCGAAAGTTGCTGCGCCGGAACCGGATCGGTCCGGCGCCATTACGATCGCGACTGAGCTGGAAGACGTTCTTGAGAGCCCAGGCTTCGGCAATCGTCGTCACCGACTTCCTGAGCGTCGATACCGTGTTCCTGAAGCGGCTCTACGTCATCTTATATATGGAGCTGGCAACCAGGAGGGTGATCTGGTTCGCGGTCACCGATCGGCCGGACGCGTTCTGGGTGAGTCAGCAGGCGAGGAACCTCTGCTGGGAGCTTAGCGAGGTCGGAGTCGACGCTCGCTTCCTGGTCCACGATCACGACGCCAAGTACGGTGGCGGCTCGGATCTTGTCTTTCGGGCGGAAGGCATCGAGGTGATCGGGACGCCGATTGCGGCCCCAAGGCCAATGCCCACATCGAGCGGCAGATTGGTTCGACCCGGCGCGAGTGCCTGGACTGGATCCTGATCCTCAATCGTCGCCATCTCGAGCGCGTTCTTGACGAGTGGTTCGAGCACTACAACTCGGCCCGTCCGCACCGGGCTCTTGGGTTGCGGACCCCGATCGCGCGCTCCGATCCGGTGCTGACAGCGGGACCGCTAACGTGCACCGAGCGACTCGGCGGCGTGTTGCGCGAGTACGCGCGGGAGCAGGCGCCGGCAGCAGCCTGAACCCCCAGCTGATCTGCCCATACCATGGGTGGCGTGGTCCTGCGGTGCACGGCCAAGATGTTCACGCTCCTGGGTGCGCGTCCCCGAGATCTGGTGACCATCGAGCCCAGCGACGAGGATTGGCACTCCAACCTGCTCTGGCTCGACGCTCGAAAATGCCTTCTACTTGCCCACGCCGGCACGCTGTTCTCGGTCTTCATTCCGGACATCCGCAAGGCCGACCTGGTGCCGATCGGCCCATCCTTCGTCCGGTTCGTTCACAAGGAGCTCGAGGCCGAGAGCTTCCCGCTAGACCGCTTTGGCGCTCTCGATTCCCGCTCCATCGCCTTGGCGAAGACGGAGAGCCGAACGGTGCTCGGCTACATGAACGAGATGGCGCGGTTCTGCGAATACGCGGTCGCCGACTCTGGCGGCCTGACCCGCTGCGATGCCCGGGACTTGAACCGTGAGCTTAGGAGGGAATTGCACCTTTCGCGCCGGCCGCCCGGGTACTTTGTCCCGATCGAACTGGCCGGCGGATCCCGCGACCGGCCACAGCTTAGGGTCGTCGATTGACCTCGCACGAATTTTGTGTGCCCCTCAGGAGCAGCCGAAGACCTCGATTTGAATACGATTTTTGGTCGGGGGGACGGGACACTATTTGAACTCCGAGATTGAACTTGGGAGAGGCGTCCTAGACCTGATTAGGACCCATCGCGACCGGGTTGGCTCTCCAAGATTCGCTTCACGCCACCAATCTCAACGCCACCGTCTCGCCTTGCAAGCGGAGCCTGAAATGGTCGCATCAGCCTGGCCAGGCCATGAAACCTGAATTCGGTCACCCGACTCAGTCTCGTCTTGTCACCCTCCACCGGTTCCATCAAGTAGCTGATTTTCGTGCCTTCCAAAAACCCACTGGTGGCCTCAGTAGCGAACTTCCGATTAGGCTCGAATTCCGTGATTCGGAGGTTGGTCTTCATCTCCCAGCCGAAGGGTCGGCCGATGGATGGTCGGGATATGATCTGAAAGGTTGTTCCCGAGTCGATCGGCCCCTCGGAGGTCTGCTTCCAGTCCGCCTGGTTCTCCTCCCACTGTGACATGTTCGAGATGTCGGTCATGAACCTCCAGACATCGTCGACTGAGCGGTCAATCACAACACCTTTTCCTTCGACCGTTGTCATGTCGGCCACTCTACAACTCCACGGAAGGCCGATTGGGCATCGTCTGAGTCCTCAGCCGAAACCTGATGCCTTCGTCGGCCCTACTCGGATCGGAAGGCCTTCCGAAAAGTCAGCGCCAGCGTAACCAAGGAAAGCACTATGAAGATCGAGCCCGACACCAGTGGTGGCGGGATTCCTTGAGTTGTGTGCTTGAGTGCGAGTAGCAAGTTCAAATCGAGAGCGAGGATCGCGATTGGCCATAGCGCCATCGCAAACCAAGCCCAGCGCTCGCCACGCCGAAAAGCTGTCGCTGAAATGAATACGGTGAGTAGCCCGGCGATCATCATCCAAATCGCCTGGGCGCGAACCATCCAGTCAATTTGAGAAGCTACCGGAGAACTCTTGATCGACTCCCAGGAGGTACCCGTGATCCCATCAAAGGTCGGCGCCTCTCCCTGGCCGAACGTCGCACCCCCAGCCCCCAGATCGGTCAGCCCGAACAGCACGAGTACCACGCCGACAAAGACGAAGAAGGTCCAGGCGTACCGCTCGACGCGGGAAGCAGTCCGGCGATCCGTGGCGGCCATCTTGGTCATCGATATCACCCCTTATGGCGATGTTCGGCCTGCGTAGCGTCATGGTCCCGTCTTCGCGATGCTGGCGAGAAACGGCCACCGCGTATCGGGAAGCCCGGCTCACCTCGAGACCGGCCAAAGATCTGTTCCGCCGCCGTCGACACTGCCCAGTCGGTCCATTCCTCGTGCGACCAGCCGTCGACTCCGACGAGGACGTGATAGACGTCCGCGCCGACGAATAGCAGCAGCAAGTCGGTGGCGCGCTGAAGACTGAGCCCCGGGCGGAGCCCCGCCTTGGCACGCAGTAGCTCCAGCATCTGTCGGAAGCCGTCGGCCGCCCAGCGCCCATGGAAGGCCATGACCCGCGCCGCCTCGGGATCGCCGTCTGCCGCAACACGCGCGACGAGGTACAGCGGGGTTACCCGCCGGGTGATCTCGCCCACGCCCGTAACCAGGTGGCGCAGCGCCTTCGCGACGTCCTGCTCGGCTGTCATCGCGCCATACCAGGGCTGCTTGTCCGGGGAGAGCGGCTCGTCCTCGCCCATCACCGCGAAGTCGTACGCGCGACTCAGCAGCAACGACTTCGTGTGGAACGCGAAGTAGACCGTCTGGACTGCCACACCCGCGGCCGCGGCAACCTGAGCCATCGTCGTGCCGGCGTACCCCCGCGCGCAGAAGAGCGTGTAGGCGGCCTTGACGATCCGCCAATGCGTCGCTTTCGCCCGCTCGCGGCGGGTCAGTTTGGCGGGCACCGACCTCTTGACAGCAGGCATCGCAGTCGTCACATTCTGAGGTCTGTCACTAGTTGTGGTCTCTAGTGACAGACACTAGCCGGTCTCCAGTGGCCCAAAGGAGGGTTGCGGTGATTACAGGAGAGAGGAGCATCGGCGATGCCGACCGCGAGCTCGTGGGCCCAGGTTGAGATCAGCAAATCACTGCAGGCCAGGGAGGTAGCGCGGAATCATGGGTGACGTCGCGCGACGGATCTACCGCTACGGCACATGGCTGATGCTGGTAGTGATCATCGGCCAGTTCACGGCAGCAGGCGCCGGCGTGTTCTCAACCATGGCTGACGACGCATCAGGAGCCTACATCCTTCGTTACCACACGATTGCCGGTCCCCTGGCGGTGCTGATCTTGAGCCTGGTGATGATCATCGCCGCGTTTATCGGGCGGCTGCCGTGGCGGATGACCGGACTTGCCGCGGCGTTCATTCCTCTGCTTTTCTTGCAGTCCCTTTTCATCATCCCCTACCGTTACCCCACAGACATACCTACGCTCGGCGGTATGCCCTGGCTCTCGGCACTTCACGTTGTCAATGCTCTTTTCATCTTCTGGCTTGCCTTCCAGTGGCCGGTCTGGACGCGACGAGATCTGCGGGAGCTCAGTCAGCGGCGCGCCGGCCCGAACGAGCTGGAAGCCAAACCGGCGCAGGCTGCCATGCACGTGTAACCGGCTCCGGTGTAAATCAGGGACCTCTGATTTTCGAACCGGGTGCCTCACGGTCCTACCCCGTGCGTCCGTCGACAAAGGACGCTACGTAGCCACCAATTGCACCGCAGTGATCTGACGCTGCCCGACGACGGGCAGCGTTACACCGCCTCGGTTTTGATCCTCCGCAGGAAATTGTGACCCGGCTGTGATCCGCCGACTCCAGACAACCTCAAGAATCGCCGATTTCGAATATGAAAATGGTCGGGGGCCCGGGATTTGAACCCGGGGCCTCACGGTCCCGAACCGTGCGCGCTGCCAAACTGCGCCAGCCCCCGACGCTCGATCTAGACCCTAAGGCTTCGGCGAACCCGGTGATTCTACCGGCCGTTCGAGCTTTGCCACGGCTCGCGCGCTCCGGGCTCGCAGTTGCTGGCGGACGAAGATGCTCGCGATCAACGCCAGTACAAGCCCACCCCACACGAAATAGAGAGACGTGTGGGCGCGCAGGAGATTCTCCAACTTCGGCCCGAAGTTGACTCCGATGTACAACACGATGCCGGCCCAGATCGCTGTCGAGACCGCGACGCTCGGCGCGAACACTCGATAGGGAATCCGGAAGACTCCGCAGGCCACTGTGATCGGGATGCGAAAGCCAGGGATGTGGCGACCGAAGATGATCGCCAGCACGCCGTACCTCTTGAACCACACCTCCGCCTTCGCCAGGCGCTCGTGGCTCAGGTGCACGTACTCGGCGAACTGGCTTTCCGCGAGGCGTCGGCCGTAGCGCTTGGAGATGAGATACAGGTTGGTGGCGCCGAGCACGACCGAAAGGACGAGGCCAAGCCACGCGGCGACCCACGCCACGGGGGTGTGCGGGATGCGCGTACCCACATACATCACGAACACGTCTCCGGGCGCGGGCAGCGGGACGCCTGACTCCTCTAGATAAAGGAGAGCGAACCCCGGGAGGAACGAGTTCTGCCGCATGAAGTCGCGCAGCAGGCGAGTCCCGGCGTGCACGAACTCCGGCAGGTCGCCGTAGAGGACGGCCAGCACGATGACGATCGCAAGGGCGACCAGGCCGCCAGCGGCGATCTGCAGCGGCCGGCCGGTGCGGAGCGAGTTCAGCAGCCGCCGGCCGGTGCTCACGGGAAGGTCGGCGCTACTCATCTGGATGGCCCACAGTACCGAAACGAATTGTGACTAGCGGCCGATCGGGTCGACGACGGTTTTGACCTCTTTCAGCGTGGCCGTGGCGTCGGCCACCATGGAGTGGGAGTCACGATTCTCGACCAGCGCGCTGACATAGACCAGGGTGCGGCGGACGCGATCGACCTTGCCGACGATCCGGACGCGCTCGCCCAACTTCAGCGGCCGCCGCAGGCTCACCTGAAGGCGCCCGGTCACGCCCGGATGCCCGGCGTGCCACGCCGCCCAGCCCACGGCCTCGTCCAGCATCAACGCGACGATGCCGCCATGGGCCATCCCGGCCCAGCTCTGAAAGCGCTCGGGCACGTCGTACTCGGCGACCGAGCCGTCCGGTCCGGGCTCGAACTTCAGCTGCAGCCCGTCAGGGTTGAGCGGGCCACATCCGAAGCAGTGGCCGTCGAAATGTACCTCCACCCCTTCAGCCGCGGCAGTTCCACGCGCCGGTGATGTGCTCCGCGCCACGCTTGCCCGTGGCGGCGCTGGTGAGCAGCGCGTCGATGGTCCCCGACTGCATGGTGCGGTCCATGGTCAACGTCACTTTGTCCGCCGCGAGTTTTGCATTCGGATCCGCGCCCTGGTTCAGCCACGCCCTCGAGTTGTCAGGCGCTTGCAATGAGATCTGCACATCCCGATTGCTGTAGGTGCCTGGCCCTCGGAAATTCGCCACGTTGATGCTGAGCAGCCACTCGTTGCCGCTCGAGTCGACGGTTGTATAGAAAGTCGACGCCCAGGTCTCTCCGTTGCGCGCCTTGGCGCCGGAGCAAAACGTCTGCTGTGTTCCCTGGTCGGCCACGATCGTCGTAATGCGCCCCGGCAGCTCGCCGGTGAGCGTGAGGTTCTGCGTCCAGCTGCCCTGCGCGATGACAGGCGAAGGCGACGGCCCAACCTTGGCGTTGGTCTGGTCGCAGGCTGCCAGGACGAATAGTGCAACGATGCCCACAACCCGGAGCATGTGGTCGAATGTTAGCCGTGGCCGCCGCATCTGAGCAAATCAGAAGGGCCATGCGATCTCTGGAGGCCGCATTTTTGATCGGCGTCGAAGGTGTGACCGAGATCTGGCTCGTCCGCCACGCCGACTGCTACCAGGATATGGTCGAGACCGAAGATCCGCCCCTCAGCGCGCTGGGTCGAAGCCAGGCTCAACGCCTCGCGGTCCGCGTCAGGCACGCGAAACCCGCCGCGGTCTACTGCAGTCCCTATCGCCGCGCGCTCGACACTGCGCGTGCGTTCGGTGTTGACGTCCGCATCGATCCACGCCTCGTCGAGATGCCGCTCGAGATCTCCGAAGACGGGACACTCGAATTCAAGGAGACGGCGGACTCAGCGGTGGCGCGGATGCGCGGGGTGGTCGACGACATCGTCCGCGAGCACGAAGGCCGCCGGGTCGTGGTCGTCAGTCACGGCGCGTCGATCATCGCGTGCCTGACGGACGCGATGCAGCTGGATGCCGGCCGGTTGCGGTTGCTGCCCTACTACACGAGCATCAGTACGTTGCGTGTGCTCGGCGATCGACGCATGGTCGGCACCTTCGGTGACGTAGCGCACCTGGAAGCCCCTCCGGACCTGCGGGCCACGTCCCCATGAATGGGGAGGAGTTAATCCGGGCCGACCTAGAGACGAGGCTCGGCTTCGGGGTGAAGGCCGTGGATGCGATCCCTGAGGGTCATTCCGGTTTCACCTATCTCGTGACGGCCGAGCGAGGCAACTACGTGTTGCGGATCCCCCCGCCGGGGACACGCATCGCTGGCCCGGCCGACGTCGTCAGGCAGGGCAACATCATGTCCGCTCTGCACGACGCGGGCCTTCCGACGCCGGCGATCCGGATGATGAGCAGCGACCCTGTGATCGATGGCCGTCCATTCATCCTGATGGAGCGCGTCGACGGAACTCGTATCGAACAGGCCACCAAGAGCGAGAAGGCGCTGGACATCGCCACCGCAGCGATTGACGTGCTCAAGCGGCTGCACGCTCTGCCCCTCGACAAGACCGGCATCGGCGATGAGGATCCGGTCGGATTGCCGGCGGAGATGATGCGCTGGGGGATGCTGATGCAGCGCGCGCCGGAAGAGCTCACCAGGCGCGCCGGGGAACTGGGCGGACAGCTTGCCGCGAACGTCCCCGCGGAGCGTGCGCCCACGCTCGTCCACGGCGACTACCACTACGGCAACATGCTGTTCCACGGCCACGACGTCGCAGCGGTGCTCGATTGGGAGATCGCAGAGATCGGCCAGCCCCTCCTCGACCTGGGCTGCCTTTGCATCATCGCGATCCGCCGCAAGTATCAGGGCGCGCCCAACCCCGGCGGAGCGATCGACGTGTCGATGCAGCAGCTCTACGACCTGTACGGCGTCGACGCAGAAGAGATGCGCTGGTACGCGGCGATGAGCCTGTACAAGTACGCGTCTATATTCGGCTACAACCTCATGCTCCATCGCAAAGGTCGCCGCCCCGATCCCATGTACGAAGGACTGACCGATACCATCGTGGGCATGATCGACGAAGGTATCGGCCTGCTGTGAGCTGGGATTTCTCGACCGAGCCCGAGTTCGAGAAGAAGCTCGAGTGGATGCGCCGCTTCATGCACGACGAGGTCTATCCGCTCGAGGTCCTCGATGTCGACGAGGGCGGATTCACGCGCGCGATCCGTCCACTACGGGAAGAAGTCAAGCGGCAGAAGCTGTGGGCCACGCATCTTCCGCCAGAGCTGGGCGGGCAGGGTTACGGCCAGGTGAAGCTCGGGCTGATGCACGAGATCGAAGGCGCTTCGGTCTGGGGACCGATCGTGTTCGGAAACCAGGCGCCGGATTCGGGAAACTCCGAGATCCTGGCGCACTTCGGGACCGACGAGCAGAAGAAACGGTGGCTCTACCCGCTGCTCGACGGAAAGATTCGCTCTGCCTTTTCCATGACCGAGCCGAACACAGCCGGCTCCGATCCGACGTTGCTCTCCACCACCGCGGAGCTGCAGGGCGACGAGTGGGTGATCAACGGCCACAAGTGGTTCACGTCGAACGGCATGATCGCGGACTTTCTGATCGCGATGGTCGTCACCGAGCCCGAGGCCGACTCGTACGAGCGAGCATCGATGATCATCGTCCCCGCCGACGCGCCCGGATTGAAGAGGCTGCGCAACATTCCCACCTTGGGTGGCGAGCACGAACGATTTGGGTACGGGCACTCCGAGATCGTCTACGAGAACGTGCGCGTGCCCAGCGCGAATGTCCTCGGTGAGCGCGGCCAGGGATTCCTGATCGCTCAAGCGCGGCTCGGGCCGGGTCGCATCCACCACTGCATGCGCTGGCTCGGCCAGGCACGGCGCGCTTTCGACATGCTGTGCGAGCGCGCGTTGCAACGCGAGGCGTTCGGTAAGAAGCTCGCAAGCCATCAGACTATCCAGAACTGGATCGCGGACTCGGCGGCCGAGATGCAGGCCGCGCGGCTGATGACTCTGCATGCGGCGTGGATGATCGATACGCAAGGCGCGTCGGCCGCGCGCAAGGAGATCTCCTTGATCAAGTTCTTCGGCGCCAAGGTGCTGCACGATGTGATCGACCGCGCGATCCAGATCCATGGATCGCTCGGGTTCTCTGCCGACCTTCCGTTGGAGGAGATGTACCGCCACGCGCGGGCGGCGCGGATCTACGACGGGCCGGACGAGGTGCACCGCGTGTCGGTAGCGCGGCAGATCCTGGCCGGCTACCAGGCACCCAAAGGAATGTGGCCTCGCGAGCACATCCCGACGCGGCGTGAGGCCGCCCGGCGCAAGTTCGCGGCGTTGCTGGAGGCGGCGACCACCGATGCCTAAGCGCCTCCCTGAGTATGCAGTCCGCAACCGCGAGGTGTGGACGGTGTCGAACGCCAACTACACGGCCGCCAGCGCGACCGAGTCATGGGCGCAGGACGAGATCACCTGGGGCAGATGGCACACGCCCGAGTCTGAGATCAAGGTCCTGCCGCAGTTGCGCGGGCTCGACGTCATCGAGCTCGGATGCGGCACCGCCTACTTCGGGGCATGGCTGAAGAAGCACGGCGCCCGCCGGGTGCTGGGCGTCGACATCACGCCGGCACAGCTGGACACTGCGCGTGAGATGAACGAGAAGTTCGGCCTGGGCCTCGAATTTCTCAAGGCCAACGCGGAGGCGGTCCCGCTCCCCGACGAATCGTTCGACATGGCGTTTTCCGAATACGGCGCCTCTTTGTGGTGCGATCCGGACCTGTGGATCCCAGAGGCCGCGCGCCTTCTGCGCCCGGGCGGCGAGCTGGTCTTCATGCGCTCGACGGACCTCGAGATGGTGTGCTCGGCCGACACCGAACGGATCGGGACGCAACTCGTGCGGCCGCTGAAGGGAATGCACCGCCTCGACTGGACGGACGACGAGGTCGGGGCGAGCACCGAGTTCCACGTCAGCCACTCGGAGCTGTTCCAGATCCTGCGCCGGGCCGGATTCGACGTGCTGGACTTTCGCGAGCTGTACGCAACGGAGGACGCGGTGGACCATCCCTATTACCAATACGTGACGGCTGAATGGGGCAGCCAGTGGCCGTCGGAGGAGATCTGGCGGGCCAAGAAGAGCCGGAGGCGGCCGGGTGCGCCGGCTGCCCGCCGCCGGGCCAAGAAGACATAGCCGGGTCAGCCCCACCCCGCCCTTCGGGCGGTACTTCCGCGCAGGCGGGGAAGAGTTGAGCTCCCCCTAGCTCGGGACAGACTCCGCCAGGTGGAGGCGGTCCCAGTCGCTGTATTCGCCGTTCACGTGGATGATCCGCTTCAGCCCCGCCTGCTCGAGCAGGCTCGCCGCGATCCCCGCCCGATAGCCTGACGCGCAGTGCACCGCGACCGGCGCGTCGCGCGGGATCTCATCTGCCCGAAGCGGCACGTCGGGCACATACATGTGGACCGCACCCGGAACATGACCTGCCACCCACTCGTGCTCGTCGCGAGTATCGACGACGGTCATCGGCTCCGCGCTGAGCACCCACTGGGCCATGTCTTCGACGTCGACCGTCTCGAAGGTCGAAACCTCCCGCCCCGATGACTGCCACGCTTCGATACCGCCGTCCAGGCCGCCCGCGATGGTGTCGTAGCCGATCCTGAGCAGCTGCCGTTGCGCCTTGTGCAGCTCTTTGTCACCTCCGCCGACGAGGATCAGCGGACGACCGCGGGCGATCAGCCAGCCGACCCACGCACTAACCGGGCCGTCGATCCCGACGTTGTAACTGCCCGGGATGTGGCCGCGATCGTAGTCACGGCCGATGCGGATATCGACGATTGCGGCGCCATCGTCCATCATGCGCGCGACCTCGTCGGCTGTGAGGGCGGCGAGTGGCGGGACCGATTTGCCGATGAGCGTGGCCCCTCCCCTGTTGATCGCACCCATGTCTCGGTAGTAGGTCGGGTAGCGATGCTGATTCAGCGCCCGGGCGAGAAACGGCATCACCTCCGTCGTGAGAAAGAAGGGATTGGTCTTGCGCTCCTGGCCGAGCGTCGTCTCGTGGCCGCTGCGCCCGCCAGTCCCGCAAAAGGACCCGCCGCCATGCGTCGGAAACACCGCGATGTCGTCGGGAAGGCCGCGCAACCGGACCTGGAGAGTGCTCAAGGCTTCCAGCGCGAGGTGAACCGCAAGGTGCGGCCCGAAGAGGTCGGTGCGCGCGATCGCGCCGAGCATCACCGCGCCGCCAGAGAAAAGTGCTCGGTGCCGGCCGCCTTCGCCGAGCAGGTATGCCTTGTGATCCGGCGTGTGCCCGGGCGTGTGGATCGCGCGGATGGTGATCCCGCCGATCTCGAGGTCGGCACCGACTTCGAGAGCTGAGACGTTCGCGCCCACCTCCGCTGCCAGCTCGCGGCAGCCCGACACATAGTCGTTGTGGAGATGCGTGTCCAGCGCGTGCGTCAGCTTGACGTTGAGGTTTGTCGCGACGTGCAGGTAGCGCTCGATGTCGCGCAGCGGGTCGACGACGAGGCCAACACCGTGGTCAGTGTCGGCGACGAGAAAGCTTGCATTGCCCAGCTCGGGAGCTGGGATCGCCTCGACGGTATACATCCCCTTCTAGAAAGAGATCGGCGCAGTGGTCAGGAGGACGTAGATCGTGAGGATGATGACGAGAACTGCTCCACCGTAGAACACGACCTGGGCGGGCAGGCTCCTCGCCGCCGGGACGCCGAAGTCGACCAGCAGGTAGCGCAGGCGGTGCGCAAAGTGGAAGAAAGGCACCGCAATCAGGACGAGCAGGTAGAGCTTCACGATCGGGTTGCCGATGATGTTGCTGTCGTGAAGGCTGGCGACGCGCACGAGGCCCAACGGTCCGAGGATGCCCTGGAACAGGATGTGCACCGGCAGCAGGATCGCGGCGATCACGCCCCCCTGAGCGAACATGAACCACCAGAAGAGGTGGGCGAGGGCGAGCCTGCTGTGCGCCTCCGCCGCCTTCGGCGGCACCTGCCCATGAATGGAGAGGAGTTCTGCTCTGTCGCTCATCGCGCCAGCCAGACCAGCAGAAAGCCGATCACGACCGAGGCGCCGATCCACAGTGCGAACTGCGACGCCACGATCAGGCGCGGCGAAACCGGTCGGTCGAGGACCTTGAAATGGATGATCGAGCCGGCCAGGCTGAGAAACGTGTAGCTGTGATACAACGCGAAAGGCAGGCAGAAGATGCTGAAGACGACAAACGCCGGGCCAAAGGTGCTCGTCTTCTGGGTGATGTCATAAAGCAGCCACAGCAACCAGATCGCCAGTGGCAGCGCGGTGAACTCGCGGACCACATACAGGAAGTAGTGGCGCTTGCGCGTCCACCAGCCCGCCGGCATCCGCCATGGAAATTCCCTCGGCGCAGGCCGCGCTTCGACGTCCGCGCTCACTCGCGATTTCCGTATGGGAGGACGAACCGCATCGTGGTATCGAGCTTGGTCTGCTGGATGGCCTTGGCCGGATCGACGCCCTTCGGACACACAACCGAGCATTCGCCGACGAACGAGCACTCCCAGATCGCCTCGGCGTCACCGATCACGGGCAATCGCTGCTTCAACCCCTGGTCGCGCGAATCGAGGTTGTACCTGCGCGCGAGAGCGATTGCGGCCGGGCCTAGAAACTCGTTGTTGAGGCCGTAGACCGGGCATGCCGCGTAGCAGAGCATGCAGTTGATGCACTCGCTGAACTGTCTGAAGTCGTCGATCTGCTCGTTCGTCTGATGGTGCTCGCCGGCACCGAGCGGAAGCTCCTGCTTGCGGATGATCCACGGCTTGATCGATTTCAGCTTGTGCATGAAGTCGTCCATATCGATCACGAGGTCACGGATCAACGGGAAGTTGTTGAGCGGCTGGACGGTGATCGCACCTGGCCAGTAGTCACGCAAGAATGCGTTGCAAGTCAGCTTGGGCGTGCCGTTCACCATCATTCCGCAGCTGCCGCAGATGCCCATCCGGCAGGACCAGCGGTAGCTGAGGCTGCCGTCGATGTCCGACTTGATGTAGTTCAGGGCGTCGAGGACGACCATGCTCTCGTCGTAGAACGGGATGTCGTAGGACTGCAGACGGGGCTTCTCGTCCCTGTCGGGGTCGTATCGAGTCGCGCGGATGGTGATTCGTTTGTCGGGCATATTCAGTAAGTCCTCGCCTGCGGCTGGAAATTCGTGATGTGGACGTCGCGGTACTCGAGGCGCGGTCGGGCGCTCTCTCGCCGGAATGCAAGCGTGTGCTGGAGGAACTTGGCGTCGTCGCGCTCGGGAAAATCGCGCCGGGCGTGGGCGCCGCGGGACTCTTCGCGCGCGAGCGCCGAGACGGCGATGGTCTGCGAAACCTCGAGCATGAAATCCAGCTCCAGCGCCGCGAGCAGCTCGGTGTTGAACGTGCGGCTCGAGTCCTCGATCTTGACGCGCTCGAATCGCTCGCGAAGGCCGCCGAGCTGCCGGATCAACTTCGCCAGGCCCTCCTTGGTGCGGAAGACGCCCGCGCCCGCGTCCATCTCGCGCTGCATCTCCTCGCGGATCGCGCCCATGCGCTCGTGACCATCTTTCTTTTCGAGGTAGCCCGACTCGACGCGGCGCGCTTCGTCCCACAGCATTGCATCGACCGGGTTCGCTGACACCGGTTTGGCGGTGCTGGCGTACTGCGCCGCATGCCGGCCGGCGGCGGCGCCGAAGACGAGGCACTCCGACAATGAGTTGGAGCCGAGACGGTTGCCCCCGTTCAGACCAACGTTCGCGCACTCTCCGGCCGCGTAGAGGCCGAGGATCGGCGTCACGCCCGAGATGTCAGCGTCCACGCCGCCCATCATGTAGTGCTGGACAGGCCGGACGGGGATCGGATCTTTGACGATGTCGATGCCGACGAACTCGCGACCGAGCTCACGCATGAACGGCAGCTTGCGGTCGATCATCTTCTCGCCGAGGTGGCGGACGTCGAGGTGCATGTACTTGCCGTGCGGGCCGTCGAATCCGCGACCGGCTTCGAACTCGGTGATCATCGCGCGGGAGATGATGTCGCGAGGCCCGAGCTCCATCTTGTTCGGCACGTAGCGCTTGAGGAAGCGCTCCCCTTCGTTGTTGAGAAGGTAGCCTCCCTCTCCCCTGACTGCCTCGGTGATCAAGATGCCCGTGAAAGGCAGGCCCGTGGGATGGAACTGGACCATCTCCATGTCCTTGAGGCCGACACCGGCGCGGTAGGCGAGCGCCATCCCGTCGCCGGTGCAGATATTGCCGTTCGTGGTGAAGGCGTACACGCGGCCGAGTCCGCCGGTCGCGAGGATCACCGACTTCGCGGTGATCGCGTCAAAGCGACCGGTGCGGATGTCGAGTGCGACCACGCCGACGCACCGGCTGTCTTCGATCAGCAGCTTGGTCACGAATGCCTCGTCGTGGCGAGTGATCTGCGGGTACTTGAGGGAGGTCTGGAAGACCGTGTGCAGCATGTGGAAGCCGGACTTGTCGGCTGCGAAGCACGTCCGCCAGGTCGTCATGCCACCGAACGGGCGGACCGAGATCTTGCCATCAGGGTCCCGGCTCCAAGGGCAGCCCCAATGCTCCATCTGGATGATCTCGACCGGGGCCTCGCGCACGAATGCCTCGACGACGTCCTGGTCGGCAAGGTAGTCGGAGCCTTTGATGGTGTCGAAGGCGTGTGTCTCGTACGAGTCCTCGGGGCGCATCACCGCCGCGGCGCCGCCCTCGGCGGACACGGTGTGGCTGCGCATCGGGTACACCTTGGAGACCATCCCGACCCTTACCCTCGGATTGGCCTCGACCGCAGCTATCGCTGCCCTGAGGCCGGCGAGCCCTCCGCCGACTACCAGGACGTCGTAGCTCTCGAAATCCACTTGCAACCTGATTCTATTGGGAGCCATGAGCACGCCGTTCTGGGCGCCACCCCCCGAAAAGTACCCAGGGCCATTGCCGGAGAAGGCGGACGTGCTGGTGATCGGTGGCGGGATTGCCGGCACCAGCCTGCTGTGGCATCTCGCCCGGCGGCGCATCGATGCCGTGCTGGTAGAACGCCATCACATCGCGTGGGGCGCGAGCGGCCGCAACGCAGGTTTTCTGCTGGCCGGTGTGGCTTCGAGCTACGCGGAGGCGGTCCGCACGTACGGACGGGAGAAGGCGCGCGACGTCTGGGAGCTGACGAATGAAAACCACGACCGCATGATCGAGGCAGTGCGCGGCCATTCGTTCGGCTACCGCAGGCTGGGCAGCGCGATCCTGCCCGACAGCGACGAGGAGCGCGCCCTGCTCATCGAGTCCGAGCAGCTGCTCCAGGACGACGGATTCTCGGCGCTGTGGGATGGGACGCGGCTGGTCAACACGCACGACGGGGAGGTCGACCCTGTGGCGCTCGTTGCGGCTTTTGCACGGCAGGCGAAGCCAGGTGCGATTCGCGAAGGCATGGAGGTCACGGGTCTTGTTCCCAGCCGTCACGGCGTCACCGTCACGGCTGGCGAGGTCGCGTGCGAGGCCGGCGTCGTGATCCTGGCTACGAATGGGTACACGTCGCAGCTGGTGCCAAGCGTGAAGATTGAGCCCACGCGCGCACAGATGCTCGCTACCGCGCCTGAGACGAAAGCCATCACGGATTTGCCGGTGTACTCGCACTTCGGCTATCACTACTGGCGGCAGCTGTCGACTGGCGAGGTCTTGGTGGGCGGGTGGCGTGACACATCACTCGATACGGAGCAGACCACCGACGAGGAGCCGACGGCTCAGATCCAGGAGCACCTCGAGCAGGCGGCGCGCGACCTGGGGGTCAACAATGAGGTCACGCACCGTTGGGCGGGCACGATGGGCTTCACCGAATCTGGATTGCCTTTGGCAGGACCCGTCGACGGAATGCCGAACGTGTACATCTGCGCGGGGTTCACCGGGCACGGGATGGGGTTTGCGTTCATGACCGCGAAGCAGGTCGCCGAACAGATCTAGGCAGCCCTCCGGCCCTTCGGGCCACCTCCCGATGGATGGGAGGAGTCAGTCGGGTAAAGATCGCTCCAGGAAGGCCAGCCAGTTGGCGCCCATGATTCCTTCGACCTGCGACCGGTTGAAGTGGAGGCGCAGGCGCGCCGGCAGCTCCTTCAACTTCGCGAGGCTGTCCATCGGGGCCTGGCGCGAGTCGAAGCCACCGTCGAGGTCAGTACCGATCCCGACGGCCTCCGGTCCGCCTGCCGCCCAGGCGTGGTGGACCATGTGCTTCACCACGTCGTCCAGCGTCGCTCGGCCTCTGCTGCGCAGGTGGGCCTGGTAGAAGCTGACGCCGACCATGCCGCCTCGGCGAGCGATCTCAGCGACGGTCTCGTCGGTCAGCTGTCGGTCGCCCGGCACGATGGCCCGCGAGTTGGCATGTGAAGCAATGATCGGACCGCGCCACATCGCGAATGCATCGCCGACCGCTTGGTCGGCCAGGTGGCTGAGATCGAGGATGACTTTCTTGCGACGCATCGCCTTCAGAAGCTGACGCCCCGGTTCGGTGAGGCCGCCGGGCGCGCCGGTGCCGCCCGCATAGCGTGTCCCTCCCCAGGCCGGTCCGATGATCCGCACGCCGCGGTCGGTCCACGCGCCGAGCTGGCTGGGCGTCTCGATCGGGTCGGCCCCTTCCATGAGCAGGACCGCGGCGAGTCTCCCCTTCTTCCAGCCTCGGGCGTACGCCGCGAGTAACCTGCCGTCGGTGATCAGCTCAAGGCCGCACGAGCGGTAGTAGTTGACCTGCGCGGTGGCCATGAGGTTCGCCTCGTGGGCGCTCTTGTAGACGAACCGGGTCCGCATCGCCCGGCCCGCCCGGGCCGGCGCGCAGTAGAGCGTCGCAAAGATCAAACCAACCCCGGCCGCGACCAGCGAGGGCCGGCTGATCAAAAAACCGGGGGGCGGCGGCCCCAGGAAGCCGTGGCCACGGGACACCGCGCCCCAGGCGATGTCGAGGTGGGCATCCACGATCACTTTCGGAGAATAATCGCGACCGAAACCCTGTATGTGGTAATAATGAAGTCATTCAATATGAAAGACACGGATTTGAAGCACACGATCTCTCGGATCGGCTGGAAGCTGGAACAAGACGAGAAAGGCCGCTTGTTCCACCCCGACCTTCGGGCGATGTTCGACCCTCTCAAAGTCGAGCTGGGCGCCATTGAGGCGCTGTCCGCAGTCCGCTTTGCCGGTCGCTCGGTGCACCTGCTGCAGGAGCGGTGGGCCGAGCAGCACGGGCTCAGCGAGGGCCGGCTCGGCGTTCTGTTTCGGCTCTACCGATGCGGTGATATGCCGTTGGGCGACCTTGCGAACGACGTGGATTCCACCCCTCGCAACATCACCGGCCTGGTCGACCACCTGGAGAAGGACGGCCTCGTCGAGCGCGTCCCTGACGCCACTGACAGACGCTCTATCCGAGCCCGCCTCACCGCCGCCGGCCGCCAGCGCATCGAGTCGATCTGGCGCGAGGGCCTGGAGAGGCAGTCCGAGATCGTGGAAGGAATGAGCAAAGACGACCTGGCGCAGCTTCGACACCTGTGCCTGTTGCTGGTGGAGTACGCCAGGAAGGAGCTGGGCAAATGATCACTCAAGGACTCTCACGCCGGCGCGTGCTTCTCGCGACGGCAGGCACCATGCTCGCCCTGCTGCTGGCGGCGCTCGACCAGACGATCGTCGGTACCGCGATCCCGCGCATAGTGGCTGACCTCAACGGCCTCGACCGCCTGGCCTGGGTGACGACGGCCTACCTCGTGACGTCGACGACGATGACCCCGATCGCCGGCAAGCTCGGCGACCTGTTCGGGCGCAAGCCCTTCCTGCTCGCGGGGATGATCGGCTTCGTCATCGCCTCCGCGTTTTGTGGCCTGGCCCAGGACATGAACCAGCTGATCGTCTTCCGGGGCATCCAGGGCCTGTTCGGCGGTGTGCTGTTCGCGACTGTGTTCACCGTCATTGGGGACCTTTTCCCGCCCGACCAGCGGGGCCGCACCGCCGGACTCTTCGGTGGCGTGTTTGGACTGTCCTCGATCATCGGCCCCACCACCGGCGGCTTCATCACCGACCACTTCAGCTGGCGCTGGGTGTTCGAGGTGAACATCCCGGTCGGCATCATCGCCGTCTTGGTCGTGCTGGCGGGTCTCCCCTACGTCCGCTCCAAGGCCTCCTGGCGCGACATCGACTTCTGGGGCGCCGCGACGCTGGCCGCCGGCATCGTCCCCCTATTGATCGCCCTCTCCATCACGCGCGACCATGCCTGGACCTCACCCCAGGTCACCGGCTTGCTCGCGATCGCCGCGGCGATGCTCGCGGCGTTCGTGTTCGTCGAGTCGCGGGCTAAGCAACCGATCGTGCCTCTGCACCTGTTCAAGAACCCGACGTTCAGCGTCAGCATGATCGTGGGGTTCATCACCGCGTTCGGGATGTTCGGTTCGATCCTCTTTACCCCGCTCGTCTTTCAGGGCGTGCTCGGCATCAGCGCCACCAACTCGGGCGCGCTGATTACCCCGATGATGTTCGGCCTGCTCGGAGCGAGCACGGCGACCGGTTTCATCATGCGGCGGATCAAGTACTACCGCTTCCTGGGCACCGTCGGCGTCGTGGTGATGATCGTCGGCATGTGGATGCTGTCCCAGATCACGCCATCCTCGCCGGAGTGGCGGGTGGTTGTCGACCTGATCGTGGTCGGCGCTGGGCTCGGCGTTACCTTCCCGCTGTACCTGACGGCGGTCCAGACCGCGCTGCCGCGCGAGTTCCTGGGCGTTGCCTCGAGCCAGATCCAGTTCTGGCGCAACCTCGGCGGCACCGTCGGCAGCGCCATCCTGGGCGCCGTGCTTGCGAACCGGCTGCCCGACTACCTCAGCACACGGCTATCGGACCTGCACCTTCCGCCTCTCGCGGGAGGCCTGCCCTCGGGCGGCGCCAACGCGATCCTGGACCCGGCGCTCCTGGCCAAGCTGCCCCCGGCAGTCGTGGGAGCCATCCGCTTCGCGCTCTCCGACACGCTCCACGACATCTACATCTTCGCCGGCGGAATCCTCGTCCTGGCCCTGGTCGCCACCTTCTTCATGAGGGAGGTGCCCCTGACGGGGGCGCGTCGTGACCTGGGCTTCGAGGCGCCTCCCGTCGAGCTCGAACAGGAAGACAGGGAAAAGGCCGTGGCAAGCGCGTAAAGGCTTGTAAGGGTATGCCTCCAAATGTTCGGCAGGCGAGTTAGAATCGCCACCGCACGCCGAGGGTAGTCCGGCCGCCATCTGTCCGGGGCCTCAGCGCGAATTCAAGGGGAGGCCAGTTCGGTGACGGTGAGCTTCGTGGATCGGACGTTGACGTGTCGCGACTGTGGGCGGGAGTTCCTTTTTACGGCCGGGGAGCAGGAGTTTTACCAGTCGCGCGGGCTGCAGAACGAGCCCAGGCGTTGCCCGGAATGCCGGGCTGCGAGACGCCAAGCGGACGGTAACGGCGGCGGCCGCGCGAGGGTCATGCACGACGTGATCTGCTCGAACTGCGGCAAGCCGACGCAGGTGCCGTTCGTGCCTACGGGCGCGCGACCGGTGTACTGCCTCGATTGCTTTCAGACGGTGGGTAGGCGCTAAACAGGCTCCATCCCCCGGCTACGCCGGGTACCTTCCCGCAAGCGGGGAAGAGTTTGGTGCACCGAGGACGATAGCCATGTCGGCGAAGGTCCGGTAGGCCGACTCGAACTGTTCCTTCGGATGCCACGCGCGCCCGAACCATGGGTCGTTGATCAGGACGGCGTCGCGCCTGACGCCGATGATCGTCACGGCGTGCTCGGTCAGCGTGTAGCGGACTGTTGCCCCGTCATACGCGACGTACCACGCCAGATCGACCTGGTGGTAGGTGTTGCTGATCCAGGCCACGACCGGATGGCCGTCGAGGACAGCCTGGTAGATGTGCGCAGGTGGGACAGGTGAGCCGTAAAGGCCTGAGCCCGCCTCGACCACATTGGCTCCGGCCAGCATCGCCGCTAGCGCCACCGGCTGGTAGTAAACGCCGTAGCCCGCGTAGCGCTGGATGCGGCCGTCGGGGTTGCCCACGAAGCCGGCCGCCGGGTCGCCCCACCGCATGAGGTGACCTGATGTGTCGAACCTCGCCGGGCGGCTGTCGCGCGACATGAAGGAGATCAGCCTCAGCTCGTCGGTGTCGATGCCGTAGTACGAGAGCGCCATCTTCAAGGCCGCCGCTTCGCATGAGAGGTTGTGCGCTTGGTGCGCCCAGCCGACGTTCAGTACGCGCTCGGTCGGCTGCGGCTGGGGAGAGGCGACGAAATGAGTCGCCAGGATGGCGAACAGGCCCATGAGTCCCACAGACATAGAACGTTCTGCCCTATCCACCGGCTACGCCGGGTACTTCCCCGTAACGGGGAAGAGTTTGCCCTAATCCCCCCTCAGCGTCTTGCTTCGCCTACCTCGATGAGGTGGCCGTCCGGGTCACGGATGTACGCCCTGATCTCGCGGCCGTGGTCTTTTGGCTCGGTCAGGAACTGCGCTCCCTTCGCCGACCACTCCTTGTATGCCCGCGCGATGTCGGCCACCCGGATGTTGAGAAACGCGCTGGTGCGATTCGGGTCGGGCGGGGTTGTGAGCGTAACCGTGGGCTTGTCGTCCGTCGGTCCCCCGCCGGCGTTGAGGATCAGCCACGTGTTGGCAATCTTCAGGATCACCGGATCGCGCTCCAGCACCACCTTGGCGCCGAACACCTTCTTGTAGAACTCGCGGGATCGGTCCTGATCCGACACCACTAGAAAGTGCGTGACGACGAAACCATCGGCCGGCGCGGGAAAGTCAGATTGCTCCATGACTAACCAATCTAGTCGCTACGCGATCGCGATCGGCCGGACCGGCGAGCCGGTCGCCCCGCGCATCTTCAGCGGCAGGCAGACGAACACGAACTCGTAGACCTTCGCTGCGGCGAGCTCCTCCAGATTGAGGTTCTCGATGATCGGTATCCCGGCCCGGACGAGGAGCAGGATGTGCGCGGGCAGTGTGACCTTCAGCTCGGGGTCGGCCGGGCCCATGACGTCGAAGGCCATGTTGTCGGCGCCGACCGCGGCCGCCTTCTTCTCGGCCAGCCACCTCGAGCCGGCCGCGCTCACCCCGGCGGCGCGGAGGTACTCGTCAGGATTGGACCAAAGCGCGCCGTAGCCGGTGCGCACCAGCACGACGTCCCCGAGGCGCACCTCCGCCCGAGCCGCGTGCTCCAGCTCCGCGGGCGTGATCGCGTGCTCAGGGTCCAGCCGTCGCTCGCCCGCGACGTCGAGCAGCACTCCGCGCGAGACCAACGGCGCCATCGTCTCGACGCCGAGCTTCTTGAAACCGACCGACGTCTGCACCCCCTCGTCGACATGGATGCCACCGTGGAGCGTGAGGTTCTCGGCCTGATGGGCGAGCGCATCGATGTGAGTGCCCGAGTGCTCGGGCATGACGACGATGCCCGACGCGCCGGTGCGCGCCTCAGGCGCACCCCGTGCGTGATGACGGTGGAGGAAGTAGTTGAAGCCTGGCTGATGCGCGGGGTGCGAGGGCGCGCCCGCGTAGCGAAGCTGCTCGAGGTCGAAGACGCGCGCCTTAGAGATCGATTCGAGGAGGTCGGCGATCAATCCCTGTAGCGGTAGACGATGCGCCCGCGGGTGAGGTCGTACGGGGAGAGCTCCACGCGGATACGGTCGCCAGGTGTGATACGGATGAAGTAGCGTCGCATCCGGCCGGCCGCATACGCGATCAGCTTGTGGCCGCCCTCAACCTCCACCTCGAACATCGCATTCGGCAGCGCGAGCGAAACTACCGCGTCCATGACGACGGCTTGTTCTTTCGGATCGCCATCATCGCGGTCGGGCTTGCGTGCTTTCTCGGGACGCCGCGGGGCGCGCCGGCCTTTGTTCTTGCCCAAGACGTGTGAAGTCTAAGGACGACGGGCGACGGTCGTCAGCCGCGCTTCGACTTCGCTCGCGACATCCGCTGACAGGCGGTCGGAGGCGACGAGCCGGTGCAGCGTCTCGATCCAGCGCCGGTCCTTCTCGACCGCCCGCATCATCAGCCGGCACCCGTCGTCCAACATCCCCTGCTGGGCCATCGTGAGCCCGCCCCAGAAATAGATCTCGACCATCTCGGGCGCCAGAGCGATCGCCTCCTGCAGCCTGACCGCGGCCGTCGCCTGATCACCCGCGTCTGACAGGTGGTCCGCGTCGCCCATCGCCACGTACGCGCGCTTCACCCGAAGCAGCCGTCGCAACTCGAGGAGCGGATCCGGAGCGTCTTCCACACGTAGGTCGATCACCCGGTCCTCCCACGACCGGCCGGTCGGCTTGCCCGAAACGACGAGCATCGCCGCCGACTGCTTGCCGCGGATGTCGCCGCCCTCGGCTTCGGCCGCGTCGAGCGCGGCGAGCAATCGCTCGGCCAGAGGTTCTTTGCTCTGCCCATAAGCCTCGAACATGGCGTCCCACACGGTGTCCTTCTCCATCAGGTTGGCCTGGCAGCTAAAGCCGTCACCGATGCGGTGCCCGGCCGCCGGAATGCATTTGCTGCCCGTGTGGGTGGCCACGTTGCCCTGGGCGTCGACGAGCGAGACCTGGCGCGACTGCGGCTCGGAGTCACCCGCGAGCAGCGCCTTCAGCGCCTGCTCGGCCGCGTAACCGGCTCGCATGTAGTCGATTCCCAGCGGCCCGAAGCTGACGTTGACCATCGATTGAGTCGCCACCGCGCCCACGCCCGCGAGCGCCCAGGGAACCGTCGGGCCGACCTGGAAGTAGTGCGACTGAACGGCGACGCCGAGCTCACGGGTCTGCTTGTCGCGCGCAACTATCGAGTAGGTCATGCGTGGTTATCGTAAGCGCCGTGCAGCACGAGCACTACCAGCGGCCCGACTGGTTCACCAAGCATGTGTTCAATCGTGCTGTCGCGGTCCTCACACGAGTGGGCTTTAGCGTTTGGGGTTCGCGCGTGCTCCGAGTCGCGGACGCAAGTCGGGCGAGTGGCGAAGCTCACCTGTGAACCTGCTGACCTACAACGGCAAGCAATACTTGGTCGCGCCTCGCGGACATACGCAGTGGGTGCGTAACATCCGCGTCTCAGCCACCGGCGAGCTGATGCTCGGGAACAAAGCCCAACCCTTTCGAGCGAGCGAGATCCCCGACGACGAGAAGGTTCCAATCCTTCGCGAATACCTGAAGCGATGGAAGTTCGAGGTTGGGATGTTCTTCGGAGGCGTCAGCGCCGAATCATCGGACGCCGAGCTCCGCCATATCGCGCCTGACCATCCCGTCTTCCGAGTCGACCCGCCCGGCTAGCGTTTCGCGACCGGCGATGTGCCGGGCGACATATCCCGCGTCGCGCCCGATCCCGGGCAGCACGTCCGAGACAGCCGCGTACTGGTGCTCCAGCCCGACGAAGTAAAGGCCTGGCTCCGAGGCGACGACACCGCGGTAGTGGAGCGGCCGCCCATCGGTTCCGAACGCGGCCGGGAGCTGGATCCAACGGAAGTCGGAGCGGAACCCTGTGCACCAGATCACGTTGGCGACGTCCAGCGTCCGGCCGTCCGCCAGCAGGGGCACGCCATCCTGAGCACCGGTCACACGCGCCACCTGCTCGACCCCGGCTTTCCGGAGATCGTTCATCTTCATCCTGATGAGCGGCGCGGTTTTCATCTTCGGCAGCACCTTGCGACCAACCGGAGTGTCCACCGTCAGAACGTACGTGCCCAGGAACTTGACCAGGGGCAAGACGAAGGCGGCAGCGGCGGGCCCATGCCGGACGGGCAGCTGGCCTGGCGGATTCCCCGACAACCAGACCCGACGCGTTGACGAGAGGTCGAACGAGATCTCGGCTCCGGAGTTGCCCGCGCCGACGACAAGCACGGCGCCCTGGCGCAGCTGGGTCGGATTCTTGTACGCGCTCGAATGAATCTGAGTGATTTGAGGATCGAGGTGGCTCGCAAAGCCCGGGATCTTCGGCGCGTGGTGCGCGCCGGTGGCCACGACGACGGTGTCCGCCTCGTATGTCCCGGCGTTCGACATAACCGCAAATCCGCGCGCGGTTCGTGTGACAGCTTCGACTGAGACGCGGTTGCGCACCTGGAGGTCGAACTTGGCCGCGTACGAGCACATGTAGTCCGCGACCTCGTCTTTGGTCGGGAACGAGAGGCTCGGCGCCGGGAATCGCATCCCTGGCAGACCGTTGTACTTCGCCGGCGTGAAAACGCGAAGCGAATCCCATCGCGTGCGCCACGAGTCGCCGATGCGCTCGTTGGCGTCCAGGATCAGGGAGGAGCGGTTTTGTCGCGCCAGGTGGTAGGCCACCGACAACCCCGCCTGCCCGCCGCCGATGATGACCGTTGCGAAATGCCTGTCCATTGCTCGCCTCCTTTTTCGTTCGTCGGCGATCAACGTAGGTGCGCGGCGGCATGCCTGGCATCGAGCGAAATGCCCAATTTGTGGGCGCGACGAATGGGTATTTCTATGTACGGCGGGCTTGCAGTCCGTGCTCGTACGCGTACGCGGTGGCCGCGGCGCGGGTGGACACCCCGAGCTTGGTGAAGATGTTGCTCACGTGGCGAGCCACGGTCTTCTCGCTGATGAAGAGCTCGGTCGCGATGGAGCGGTTCGACTTGCCGGCGGCAATGAGGCGTACGACCTCGACCTCGCGCGCGGACAGGCCCCCCGCCGGCTTCGCCGGCTTGCCGGACAACGCCTCCACTCGGGCGGCGTCGGGAGCGGCGCCCAGGCTGGTGAAAGCTCTATGAGCTGCGTCGAGCTCCATCGCGGCGGATTCGGCGTCGCCCAGCTCTCGGCAGGCAAGGCCGATCAAAGCTCTCGTCCTCGCGGCTTCGTAGGGCGCACCGAGCTCGCGCCACTGAGCCCTTCGCGTACGCGGCGAGCGCGCGAAGGTACGGAGCGTTGAGGGTGGCCGACGCCGCGATGAGCTCCTCCGCCCCCTCCCCCGCCGCCGCGAGGTCGCCCGCGGCGAGCATCACCTCTACAAAGGCAGGCAGGATGGAGGCCCTGCTCACGAGCACTTGCGCCTCCTCGCGCTCCCGACGCATCGCGGCGGCGGCCTCGGCGACATATCCCGTCGTGAGACGGACGAGGGCAAGTCCGGGATGCGGCGACCTTCCTGCGTGGCTCGCCTGCGTGAACGCGGCCTCGGCAGCTGAGAAATCTCCACGGAGCCGGTACAGCTCGCCGAGCTGGTAGAACGCGTCGCCGGCCGCCGGTTGGAGGCGGGGCGTCGAGAGCCGGGCGGATGCTTTGCCAGCCTCCGCAATCGCCTCGGTCCATTCACCGTGCAGCTGCATTATCTGCGCGCGGTAGGTCAGACAGTTGCCGCGGAACTGGACAAGGCCTGGCTGCGACTCGCACCAGTGGTCCAGGGATTCCGTCCACTCATGCGCCCGCCGCAGATCGAAGATCGCGCGGCAGCCCTCGATGACGGCGCAGTAGATCACACCCGCGATGATTGGCGAAATCTCGCCGTTGGTGACAGAGACCATGTTCTCGTCGAAATACGCGACACCCGCGGCGACGTCACCGAGTCCGATCAGCGATTGACCACGACCCAACCGCCCCATTGCCTGGAGGTCGTGATCTTCAAAGCGCGACGCGATCGCGATCGCGCGCTCGAACATCTCGCTCGCGGCCGCGACATCGCCCTGCATCAACGTCTGCAGAGCAGCCGGCACGAGCAAGTAGCCCTGCTCCACACAATCCCGCTGACCGTCGTCGAGCAGACGCCGGCTCCTCGCCAGCCAACCGCCCGCCTGGGCCATCTCTCCGCGATTGACCAGGCTCATGATCAGGTGGATGGCACAACGCACCGCACGCTCCGTCTCGTTAATTTTGAGATAAGCGTTGTGCGCTCTCTGAAACACCTGGGCGGACTCTTCTTCGAGGCCCGTTAGCATCGCTGCAATCGCCAGGCGCTCGAGGTCTTCCGCCTCCAGCCTGGAGCGTGCGTCCGCCGCGCGAAGGTTGGCGTGGGCCTCGGTCCAGTCGTGCTTGTCGAATGCGCCGCGGCCGCGGACGAGGTCAGCCGCCACGCCCATCAGTCTGGGTCTCCGTACCTCAGGTCGCGGGGTTTGGAGGCGCGCCAGCGCTCGATCCAGGTGCCCTGGATTTCGGGCTGCCGGTCTTCGGCAGCGAGGCTGCGCACGGCCTTCTCGACCCGCGCGGTGAACTCGCGCGTGCCCTCCTGCTTCTGGGGCACCATCGGTTTGCCGATGCGGACCCTGATGGGTCCGGGCAGCGGTAGCGTCTGGCCGCGCGGCATCACGTTGTAGGCGCCGCGAATGTGCATCGGCACGACCGGCGTGCCGGTCTCTTTGGCGAGAAATCCCACGCCGGGCTTGAACTCCTGGATCCGGCCGTCCGGTGTCCGGCTGCCTTCCGGGAAAAGCACCAGGTTCCAGCCCGACTTGAGCAGCTGGCTCGAGCTGTGCAGCTGGGCTTGAGCGCCGCCGGTCCGGGAGAAGGGGAACGTGTTCAAGAACAGGCTGACGATGTTGCCCAGGATCGGGTGCTTGAACCAGTAGTCGGCGGCGGCGGCGACGACGGTACGATCACGCGTCGAGTCGGTAAGGGAGTGGAGGATGAGCGAAGTGTCGGCATGGCTCGAGTGATTCGCCGCCAAGATCACCGGACGCTCGAGCTCGCGTACCCACTCCCTGCCCTCGACCTTCGGGTGCACCATCACCTCGGTGAACGGTAGGAGCAACGCGTGCTGGATCAGGTAGCGGATCGAACGCACGGGCTCGGCGCGGGCCCAGCCTAGATCACTCGCGGGCGGCGGCACGACGGCGCCTTGCTCGGGCCATGTGTGCGGGCGCGGCGCGCTCCAGTGCCACGCGCGTCGCACCCGTGTCACGTCGCTGACCGCGCCGCCCGCCAACGCCGCGAGCCGAGTCAGCGGCCCGTCGGAATACCAGGCCACTCAGTGAATCCGGCCGTTGATGTTCGTACTCGTCGTCTGGCTGTCGCCGGATGGCGTGTTGGTCGCGATGAGGGCGACTTCGTAGCGCTTGTTCTGCCAGAAGCCTACGAAGATCGACTCGCCCGCAAACGACACAAATGCCTCGAGTGAGTTGTCACCCAACCCCGTCGCGGTGCCCTGGGTCACGGTGCCGCCCGCGGCTTTGACGTCCGCCAGGTCGGAATCGCTGACGTGGAAGTCCTTGGCGGAGGTCTTGTAGCTTGCCTCGGCTGACGCCTGGTCCTTGAAGCGGACGACGAACACGTACGTGACCTTGCCCTTCGGCGGCGTATCCGTGCTGAAGATCGCGCACTCCGACGAGTTCTGGGCGTAGGCCGCGACGTAGCCGTCGTCGGCGCCCGACGCCTTCATCTGGTCCCAGTCCTTCTTGTCGGTCTCGTACGTGGTGGGGTCGCTCTGCTGCTCAGCCTTGAGGTAGTCGTCCCACGAGCCGCTCTGCGGGCACTTGGTCATGCCGGAGAAATCCGAATCGTTGCCCGCAATGCTTTGGGCGGATGGAGAGCTGGACTTGCCGGAGCCCGGAGCCGCGCAGGCCGCGAGCACGAAAACCGACGCGAGCAAGAGGACCCGCCTCACCTACTCGACCTCGCAAAGCATGATCGGCGGCATCCGGAGGTGTGTCACCGTGGGGTAACGGCCGACCGTTTGCTCCGCCATCTCGAATGCGTCCTCCAACGTGGTGGCGCACTTGAAGCCGAGGCGGTGGACGACGTCGCGGTCGGCGCCGACGAAGATGACATCGCCCGCGTGGTCCATCGCGTGGGCTGCCCAAATCCACGCGTAGTGAGGATGGATGCCGTGGTAGGCATGTGACTTCCGGTAGAGCTGTCGGAACCACGGATCCTCGGCAAACCGCATCTCGTACTTTTTCTCGATCTCGACTGGGTCGGTGGTGTCGGCCAGGACCTCGTCGTAGTAGTCGATGTAGCTCGGGTGCTGGACCGCGTCGAACTCATAGCGACAGGGGTGAGTGAGGATCAGCACGCCGCCTTTTCGCAGCACGGGCTTGTTGCGGTAGAAGTTGAAGAGATACCCGAGGCCCATGCACACGACGAGGATCGGGTTCATCGCCGAGTTGACGTTGTAGGGCCCGAGGTATGGCACCCCAAGGGTCACGATGTCGGTCTGACCCTCGACGGTTACCGTCAGTTGCTTGCGCACTGCGTCCAGCGTCTTGTCATGCACGGCGTCGACCTGCCCGGCCTGTACTGAGGTGAGTCCGTAAGGCGCGCGCATTGCGTGAAAGACGTTGCGCTTGAATGCGGCCGGCGCGAGGTCAGTCATCTGCTTGGTGGCGAGGAACATCGCTTGGTCCTGAGGGGTCCAATCGGTCTCGCGCTTCTGCATGAAGTTGGCGATCGCGGGAAACGCGTGGTTGTTCACCGTCGTCTCGATGTGGAAGACCCGTACGGTGTCTTCGATGATCTGGCCCTGGCGGATGCACGAGTGATGCAGCGCCGAATCGGGCGGGTTCATGTACGAGCGCGACGCGAGCAGCGTCTTGGCGTTGTGGTGCGCCCGGATGCTGCGGAACGAGGCGAGTCCGGTCGACATCGACTTGTGCCCGCCGTCCATCGGCACCAGGGTGAGGTTGATGTAAACGACCAGGTCTGACTCCGCAGCGCGGCGGTTGAGCGTGACCTCCTCACCTTCCGCCGTCTTGCCGATGTAGACGTTGTTCTCGGTGTCCTCGCCGTCGTGCTGATAGAGACGATCCGGGTGGAACGTGCTGAAAATGCGCTCGCCGACGATGTGGCGCAGCTCGTCTTCCGTCATCCGCCGGTGGAGACCTAGCGCGGCGATGATGTGCAGGTCATCGATGCCGGCCTCCGCCGCCATATCGATGACCTCCTCCATCACCAGCTGGCGTACGTCAGGCGCCGCCATCGGAGGCAGAGGCAGCGAAAGGTCGTCGAACGCGATCGTGAGCTTCATGCCGCGCCGGAGGAGCGACTTGAGGGGATCGTCTTCGAGCGGCTTGGCCAGCGCGCGTTTGATCGCGCGTTCGGGGTGGGCGATCGGCTCGAGCGGGTCGGGCGGATAGACGATGCGCGACCCGAACGGCATCTTTTCCAGCCGGATTCCTTCGCCGAAGTGAAAGAGCACTGGCGGCGTGTTGCGGTCGACTTCAATGACTGCGCCAGGACGGGGCATCTAGGCCCTCAATCGTCGCAGATCAAACGCGACCTTCACGGCTCCCAGGCGTCCCGCGTTCATCGCGTAGGCGATCGCATCTCGGTATTCACCGAGGCCGAACAACGGACCGGTGAGCTCGTCGAGATTCAGCTCGGGCGCCGCCTCGAGCGCAAGATCGAAGGTCTTGCGGCCTTTGCGTTTCGGCTCGTTCCCATAGGCGTATGCGCCCATCACGGTCAGCTCGCGCTGCCAGATCGGCGCCCAGTCGACCTTCTCCTCGCCCGGCATCCCGACAGCAACGACCGTGCCGCCTTCGCGCGTGAAGCGGACCGCGTCGTTGAGACTGTCAGCGCGACCTACGCACTCGAAAGTGACGTCGGCACCGCCCAGGAGCAACGACTTGCTCATCGAATCGAGCCTCCGGGCGCCGGTTGCAAACCGAATGCGCTGGAAGACGTCGGCCGGCGCGACGACCTGGTCCGCGCCGAGCATGCTTGCGAGGTCGCGCTGCGTCGGATGCTTGGCGATCGCGATCAACCGCCTCGGCGGCGTGAACGCCTTCACCGCTGCAATGGTCAGCAACCCGATGGTTCCGGCGCCCGAAACAACCACGATGTCGTCCTTGGTGGCGCCGCCACGCAACACGGCGTGGATGCAGCACGCGAGCGGCTCGACCAGCACCGCGGCCTCGTCGGACAGCTTGTCCGGCACGGCGTGGATCTGGGAGGGATGAGCGACCAGCACCTCTCCCCAACCTCCGCCGGTGTCGGCGCAGTAGCCGGTCTGCAGTCCGACCTCGATCGGGCCGTCGGTCACGTTGTAGCACAGCCCGGGCCGGCCCTCGGCGCAGCGCGGACACGGCGGATCGATGCCGCGGACGACACACCCGAGCGCGGGTTCGACCACGACGCGCGAACCGTCGTCGAGCACGCCAACGACCTCATGTCCTGGCACGAACGGGTAGCTCGTCAGCGGGTCGAGGTAAAGCGAGATGTGGCCGCTGATCGCCGCCAGGTCGGAACCGCAGATGCCGGCAAGGTTCGGCATCACGCGAAGCCAGTCGCGCGCCGGCAGCGTGGGCTCTGGCACGTCGCCAAGCTTGAGCATCGACAGCGCGCTGGTCGCGACGTCGGGCCGGCCACCCGCGGCCTTGACGACCGCGAAGGCGGGGATTGAGCGGACGTAGGTGATCGCTAGCAACTACGCCCCCACCCGGCGGCCCCATCCCCCACCTCCGGTCGGTACTTCCCCATGAATGGGGAAGAGTTCGCCGACCTCCCAGCAGGTGGGGAGGTCAAGTTTGCGAATCTCATCGCCTGACTGCTTCCCGGTATTCGGGGGAGCGCGGATCGGGCATCGGCAGGCGCCAGTTGCCCGGCGCCATCCGCCACCGTTCGACCCGCCAGCCACGCTGGCCGGCGACCTGGGACAGGCGCGCGTCGGGGTTGACAGCGACCGGCGTGCCGACAAGCTCGAGCATCGGCAGGTCGGAAAGCGAGTCCGCGTAGGCAAAGCTCTCCGCGAGCACCGCTCCGTTTCGCCCCGCGTACTCCTCGAGTAGCGCGGAGCGAGCCTCGCCCGCGGGCGGCGGCGACTGGAGATCGCCGGTCAGTCGCCCATCTTTGATCAGCAGGTGAGCGCAATCGACCTCGACGTCGAGCAGCTCCGCGAGCGGCTCGACCACGACGTCCAGCGCACCGGTCAACAGCAGAACGCGATGACCCGCGCGCTTGTGCTCGCGGATACGGCGCATCCCGGCCGGGTAGATGCGGCGCAGCGTCACCGCGTCGAGCGCCTCCCGCCCCAGCCGCTTCATCACCTCGGGGTCGAGGCCGTCGTACTCGCGATAGAAGCTGCGCTGAAACTCGGCGCGCGACCTGCGCTCGAGGTACAGCCATCGTGGCCCCTTGCGGAGGATGTCCACCATGAACGCCGGCCACTCCTCGAGCGGTTGGGCGCGCAAGCGCATCCACAAGAAGTACTCGACAACGTTGGTCTCCACGAGCGTGCCATCGACGTCGAACACTGCCAGCACGTCGCCGCGTCCGGCGCGCCGCTCGATCGCCGACCGCACCGAGCTGGCTTCCGCCTTCGGCGCCGTGCTGCCGCTGGGCTGCTGGCCTCTGCGGGCGGCCGTCTCCGCCCGCGACATGCGCACGACTGTCGGAAAGTGGACGTCCTGGAAGTAGTGCGTCCAGTCGTACAGCGCGGGATCGAATGGGAACGTCTTGCGCTCCGCCGCCGGCGTTTTCTCCCACAGGGCGGTGACGTTGCGCGTGTCGAAGATGCAGTCGACCTCCGTGTACACGCCGTAGAGCTGGATGAGGTTGACGCCGCGCTCGAGCCGCTCGCGTTCCGCGTTGAGGTCGTCCGACACCTCGGCGATGCTCGCGCCGAGAGGCAGCCGCTCGACGAACCACTGCGCCGCCTCGACCACTCGCAGCGCCGTGCGCGCTCGCGTCGCCATCTCCTGGCGAGTTGGATACGTCCACGAAGGCGTACCGATCGCTTGCCCGTAGCGGTCGCGCAGCGGATGCTCGGTGAAATAGGTGCGGGCCTCGTCGACGATGCGGCGGAAGCGAAGCGGATTCCGACTGCCCGAGGCCGCGTGATAAACGCGTGGCTTTGCGTCTGGCGGTGGATTCGCGGCCACCGCAAGCACCGTGTTGACCACGAAGTCGGCCGGGATGACGTCGAGCAGCGAGTCCGGGAGGCCTGAGAAATCACGAAGGATGTTGCGCCCGAATGCAAGAATCAGCGGCTCCGCCATCCGGAATCCCTCGAGCCAGCCCGCAAACGGCTCGGCCAGCGCGCTCTCGATGATCGACGGCCGGACGATCGACAGCGGGATGTCACCGTGAAGCTCTACGACCGCATGCTCGGCCATCGCCTTCGTGAACGAGTAGATGTCCGAGAAGCCCATCGAGTTCGCGTGGACGCGGCCACGCTCGACGAGGCGATCTTTCACCCAACGATCGCGCAGGCGCTCTGTCGCTCGCGCTACTGCGGGCGTGCCCGCCGGCCCCATTCGCGACGTCGCCTCCCGCCGAAGCCGGTGCAAGACCTCGGGCTTGCGCGATTCCTCCTCCACTGGCCCGCGCAGGCTTGACAGGACCTGAGCCTCGTGTCGCCAGTTGAGGCCAGGGTCGAGCGGTGACTCTTCGCGGACGACGCCGCGCAGCATCCCACCCACGAACGCAGTCGACACGTGCACGAGGTGAGGGCGGGCGCCGCTGGCCTTCAGCGTTTCGACCAGGCGCGCCGCGCCGAGCAGGTTGGTCTGCGCCGAGAGATCTGCGGGATTGTCGAACTCGACGGCCGCCGCGGAGTGGATGACGACGTCGCAGGCGCGAATCTGATCGCGAGCCTCGTCCGTTAGACCAAGGCCGTCGCGGCCGAGGTCGATCTCGATCACATCAAGCTTCTGCGCCGCGAGCTTGGCGAAGGCGTCTTCGCCCAGCTCTTCCTTCAGCCGCCTGAACGCGGGGCTCGAGAGAACCTCGCGTTCGAGGCGCTCGGAGGCCGGTCGCCGCGCGCTCGAGCGAATGGCGAGGTGGATGCGGGCGATCTCAGGGACCGACCGCAGGCACTTCTCGACGATCGACTTGCCGAGGAAGCCGGTGCTGCCGGTGACCAGGATGGTCTTGCCCTTGAGCGCCTCGGCGATCACCGAGTGGAGTCTAGCCGGAGGTCTTAGTTGGCTTCCCCGTGGACCAGATGGGGCACCAAGATCACGTCCGAGCCGCCGCCGCCCGTCCAGCCCAGGCTGGAAGTCGCGCTTGCCCAGAACCAGTAGGTCTGACCGACCTTGCCCTGGAACGTCGCGGAGCTGTTGCCCTGGCTGCTGCGCCAGCTGTGCTGGACGCCGTCCTGGGTGACGAAGTAGACGGTGAAGCGGGCGCTGGCAGGGCTCTTCCAGACGACGTGAATCGTCGATGGATTGTCCGGCGTCGAGGTGGCGGTGAGCGTGACGGTCGGCATCGGGATCGATGCGAACCGCGGCGAGCCACCGATCCACAGGTCGCCCAGGTCCCTGCTGTACGGATCGGCGCCACCGCCCGACCAGCCATAAGGATCGACCGGGCCACCGCCGTTCAGGCGGTAGACTCCGAAGTGCAGGTGCGGGCCCGTTGCCGTCCCCGTGCTGCCGGAGATCCCGATGACCTGGCCGCGCGAAACGTACTGGCCCTTGGCCACGCCGATGTGCGACAGGTGGCCGTAAAAGGTCATGAGGCCATTGCCGTGGTCGATCTCCACCGTCTGCCCGCTCAAACAGGTGTGGCAGCCGGGCACGAGCCAGTTCGCCAGGATGACCCGACCCGGCGCCGCGGCGGCGACCGACTCGTAGTAGAGGCCGTAGTCGTAGCCATCGTGGCCGGAGTAGTAGAGGTAGTCCTGCAGGCCGGGAGTCTGTGCGTAGCCGGCGCCAAATCCGGGATCGGGTCCACCGACCCTGGCCGAGGCGACTACGCCGTCGTAGCGGCAGATCCGTCCGCTGACGTTGTAGTTGGGCCCACAGTGGTCGAAGATCGAGGTGATGTAGTGGGCCCCCATGAACGGAAGCGTCATGAATGCGCCCGGAGAAGCCGCCTCGTGGACATTGCCGGTCCCTTCCTCGAGTGGGCCATAGCTGATCTGATTCGGGTACGACCAACGCTCGTATTTGCCGGGCGCATGACCGGGAGGCAGCGCCGAGTGTGCCTGCGCGGGCAGCGCAAACAAAAGCCCGTGCGCGAACAGCGCAAAGGAAAGCAAAGTCGCAAGGGAGACATGAAAAGCAAAAACCCGCATAGCCTTGAGAACGGAGATCATCACCCTAGGTTTATTGCCCCAACGACCTGCCCTAGGTTTGGTTAAGTTTCGCAAATGACCCCTTCCCGAGCAACCGAGACCGCCGTTTTGAGCCAGGGTCGGGCCGCCGTGTTCGAAGAGCCGATCGGCCCAGCTGGGGTGCGAGTTCGGGAGCGGCCCAGAACCGAACCGGCGCCAGGTGCCGTGGCGATCGAGATGCGTGGTGCCTCGATCAACCATCTCGACCTTTTCATGGCGCATGGCGCGCAGCGCGTGACCCCGCCTCAGGTCATCGCCGCCGACGGCGCGGGCGTCATCCACGCGTCCAGCGACCCGTCGTGGCGGCCAGGGGCCGAAGTGGTCGTCTACCCCGTGTTATGCGATTGGGAGTGCCAGTGGTGCCGCTCGGGTCAGAACGTCAGGTGCGCAAGATTCGGCGTCATCGGCGAGCACTCCGACGGCACGGCGTGCGAGCTGTTCCACGTCGACGCGCGCAACGTCTTTCGCAAGCCGAAAGGGCTCTCGTGGGAGGAGGCCGCCGCTTTTCCGCTGACCTTCCTGACTGCCTGGCGGATGCTGACCACGCGGGCGCGGCTGCAGCGTGGAGAGAAGGTCCTCGTCGTCGGCGCCGGCGCCGGAGTCGCGGTGGCCGCGATCCGGATCGCCAAGCACCTGGGCGCACGCGTCTTCGCGACAAGCCGTTCCGAGGCCAAGCGCAAGCGAGCGCTGGAGATCGGTGCCGAGGCCGTGTTCGAATCGAGCGACTTCAGCAAGGCGGTGCGTGAGGCAACGAACGGTGGCGTGGACGTCGTCTTCGAGCACGTCGGACCCGCGACGCTCGGCGAGTCGATGCGGTCTGTCGTCCTGGGAGGCCGCGTCGTGCTGTGCGGATCGACGTCCGGAGTCAGGGCAGAGATCACGATGCCACGTCTTTTTTGGGGCCAGATGGACCTGCTGGGCTCGACGATGGGAAACGTGGGCGAGTTCCAGGCCGTGCTCGATGCGATTGACGAAGGCCTGCGGCCGGTGGTCGACGAGGTCTATCCGTTGTCTGAGGTGCAGGCCGCGCTCGCGCGACTCGACGCGGCGGAGCAGTTCGGAAAAGTCGTTTTGTCGGTGTCGTAAAGGGGAGAAGGACAATGCGCGGCTTCAAGGCGTTTCTGCTCCGCGGCAACGTGGTCGATCTCGCGATCGCCTTCGTGATCGGCGTCGCTTTCAGCGCTGTCATCACCGCCTTCGTGAAAGACCTGGTGACGCCGCTGATCGCTGCGATCGGCGGCAAGCCCGACCTGGCCAGCCTCTACTTCACGATCAACAACGCGAGGTTTCTGTACGGCGACTTCATTGACGCGATTCTGGCGTTCCTGATCATCGCCGCGGTCATCTACTTCTTCGTCGTGGTCCCATACGGAGCGCTGCTCGCGCGCTCGCGTAAGGAACCGCCCGCTGAGCCGACGACCAAGAAATGCACTGAGTGCCTCAGCGAGATACCGGTCGGTGCTCGACGGTGCGCCTTCTGCGCGTCACCGCAGCCGGTCTAGTGTCCTTGGGGTTGCTCCTTCGCCAGCGAGACCGCCCAGATTTTCGATGCGGTCTCGTGACTGAGGGTCACGTCCTTGTCGGCGACGCGCACGCGAAGCGTCCTGCCGACGTCATCGACCTCGAGGATGCTGACCTCCCGGCCCGGAGTAAGGTCGCGTTGGTCCAGGTATGCGAGTAGCAGCGGCGCCTCCCGCTCAGCGACTTCGGACACTCGCGTGATCGCAGCTCGGGCACCGGATGGCAGTGAGGAGACCCTCATCTCGCGCGGCGACGCCTCGGAGTAACCCGGGATCGGGTTGCCGTGCGGGCATGTGGCCGGCCGGCCGAGCACCTCGTACAACCGCCTCTCGACGATGTCGGACACGGCGTGCTCCAAACGCGCCGCCTCGGCGTCGGCTGTCACCCAGTCGAGGCCGAGCCCGTCCGTCAGCCAGCGCTCCATGATCCGGTGGCGACGCACGATCGATTCCGCCGCGCTCATGCCGGCGGCGGTCAACTCGATCTCCTTACGGCCGTTCATCCGGACCAGACCATCGCGAGTCATCCGGCGGAGGCCTACGGCGACGGTCGGGCGGCTGACGCCGAGCCAGTCCGCGAGCCGAGCGCTGCGCAGCGGCTCGTTCTCGGACCACATGTAGTAGATGGCCTCCAGGTAGCGGGAGACCACCTCAGAAGGCCCGCGAGTTGCGTTGTTAGACTGGACTAACTGCATGTTTTATGCGTACTAACCCTTGTCGACAACTATGAGCCAATGGACCGCTGTGGCTTTGGGTGCGGTGGCGGGCGCCACCATCTTCCTCGGCCTTCCCGTCGCGCGCATGCGCGGCCTGCCGAAGCCTGTGCAGGGATTCTTGAACGCGTTCGCGACCGGCATCCTCGTCTTTCTGCTGTGGGACATCCTCACTCATGCCGCGGGACCGGTGGAGGTCGCGGTCGGGCAGGGTCACGCGGGACCGTTTGTGGCCATGGCGGCCATCTTCGCCGCCGGAATCGCCGTCGGACTGCTGGGGCTTGTCTACTTCAACCGCACAGTCTTCAGCCACCTGCGCCACGATCACCCGAACCCGAGCGCGCGGTCGCTTTCACTGGCGATCGCCACTGGCCTGGGCCTGCACAATCTGTCGGAGGGGCTGGCGATCGGCGAATCGGCCCACGTTGGGGCAATCGCGTTCACGGGCGTGCTGGCGGTCGGCTTCGCGCTGCACAACATCACCGAGGGCTTCGGCATCGCGGCCCCGATGACGACCGACACAAACAAGGCCTCGTGGGGTTTTCTGGGCCTGGCGGGACTGATCGGCGGAGGCCCTACATTCCTGGGCACCTGGATCGGCTACCTGGCCAACTCGAGCTACTTCTCGATCGCGTTCCTGGCGGTCGCCGCCGGCGCGCTGCTCTACGTGCTGAACGAGCTGTTCAGTCTTGGCCGCCGGATCAGCACCCCGACCACCTTCGCGTGGGGGCTGCTGGCGGGATTCTTGACCGCCTTCGCCACCGACCTGTTCCTGACCGCCGCCAGCGGAACCTAGGAAGCTACGACGTCCAGCTCGTCGTCCTCGGGATCGAAGTCATGCCAATCGGGATAGCGCCACCTGAAAAGGCGCTCCTGGATCTCGAACATGCCGTCCAGCATGTCCTGGACCTGGGCGCTGTCCCGCAGCGGCTCGGCGACGTGGATCGGCATCGTCCCTACCACCTCGCGGATCTCGACACGGACTCGCTTAGGCACCGTGCGGACGCCGTCCCGATTCATCTCCTCGAGGCGCCAGAGCACCCGGTCGGTGGCCCGCAGCATCCGCTGGAAGGCGTACCTGCGGCGCTTCTCCCGCCGGAGGACCCTCTGCTGCTGCTCGATGCGGCTGTTGGTTTGGTCAATCATGGCCAGCTACCTTTCCTAGCTTACCGGCTCCCATGAGCCAGATCGGGGACCCATTTCTGGGCCGCCTCGCGCACCTTTTCAAGCCGGTCGACGGCTGGGGCGAGTTCAGAAAGGGGGCTAGGCCGGCCGCGGTCGTCTTCGTCCTCTACCGCCACAAGGCGGAAGGCCACTGGATGGTCCCGTTCGTCCGCCGCCGAGGCGACCTCCGCGACCACCCTGGACAGGTCGCTCTGCCCGGCGGAGGCGTCCATCCCGGGGAGTCGGCCTGGCAGGCGGCGGAGCGAGAGGTCTTCGAGGAGATTGGCGTTCCGCTAGGCCGCCTGGTGCCGCTGGGCGCGGGCGACATGATCTACGCGGCCGTCACAAACTTCTCGGTGGTGCCCTTCGTCGCCTATCTGCCGGACCCGGTCGAATCCTTCGTGCACGACCCAAGCGAGCTCGAAGGCATTCTGGCGATCACGCTGGACCGTCTCCTCGACGACAGCGCGTGGCTGGTGTCAGACGATCCCTGGCGGTTCCGGTATCTCGCCCATGAGGAGAGCCGTGTCTGGGGTCTGACCGAGCGCATCGTCTATGGGCTTGCGCCGAAGCTCAGGCAAGGGCTCGCCTCAGATCAAACATCGGATCGGCCAGCTGCTGCCGAGTGACCTCCTGGTGCGCCTCCATGAGACGCCGCGCGCGGGCGACGGTGTGGTGGTCGTTGACCCCGGCGGCGGCGATCATTCGTCCCGCGCTGAGATAGAAGACCGTGAACGGTGCCCTGGCGAGGTCACCGCGTACGACGGTCTCGTCCCAGGGGAGTCCCGCTCCGGCGTACTGAAGGTTCAAGTCGTACTGGTCGGACCAGAACCACGGAACCTCCGCGAACGGCTGTCCTTGACCAGCCATCGCGCGACCGACGGCGAATCCCTGCCGTTGCGAAGTCTGGAAATGCTCGACGCGAATCCGCGTCTCGAACAGCGGATGGAAGAAACGCGTCACATCTCCGGCCGCGAAGACGCCGGGCTCCGAGGTCCGGCCTCGGTCGTCGACCACGATGCCGCGGTCGATCTCGAGCCCCGCACGCTCGGCGAGCTTGGTGCGTGGCATCGACCCCACGGCGACGAGGTCGGCGTCATGCGGCGGTTGAGCGTCCAGCCGCAAGTCGACGCCGTGGCCACGGTGAACATCGGCGAGGTACCCGCCGCCCTCGGCGCCCAGCACCCGGAGCAAGGGCTGGGCAAGCGCCTCGAAGAGCCGGACCTCGCATCCTTTCTGCCGCGCCACGGCGGCGACCTCGCATCCGATGAATCCTGCGCCGACGATGTCGAGGGCGAGACCGTGTTCGATCCTGCTGCGCAGGGTCTCGGCCGCGGGCAGTTCGCGCAGGTAGAGGGCGCCTTCGAGACCGGGGAGGCGCCTGGCGTCCGAGCCCGTGGCGATGCACAGCAGGTCCCAGCCGATCGTCTTGCCGCTTTCCAGCAACACCCTCCTGGCGGGCATGCCGAGGTCGAGCACCCGGTCGCCAAGCTCGAGGTCGATCTCCAGCTCGCGGTACTGCTCCGCGGGTCGGAGCGCAAGGCGAGTCGACGGCACCGTCCCCGCGAGGAAGCCCTTCGAAAGATGCGGCCGCTCGTATGGCAGATCCTGCTCGCCGCCGATCAGCACGACCTGACCCTGAAAGCCGGCGTCGCGAAGACCGGCCGCGACGGCGTCGCCGGCTGGGCCGGCGCCAACGACTACTGCTTGCGTTCTAGCCGGCGAAGCTTGCGGAGCGACCAGGCGAGGTAGCCACCGAGGAGCGCCACTCCAAACGCGTAAGCCACGACCAGGTAGGTCATCTGGCGGGCTCGGCCTCGCGCTTCGCCTCGATGACCTTGGCGGGCTCGGAGACATTCAGGCGCGCATCAAGCGCTGTCTCGATCCGATAGCGGATCCCGATCAGGACCGCGGCGAGGACGAGTGTGCATGCGAGTGTGAACAGAAATGTCGCGAGCATCTGCGGCGGCAGCGCGTCGTTGACGATGATCGGGCCCGGATGCTGCGTCCGCCACCACGTGACGCTGAAGTGCACCACCGGGACGTCGATGAAGCCGAAGATGCCGACCACCGCCGCGAGACGCGCCGATTGACGTCCCGGGTCGGACAGCCGGCGGACGAGCAGGTATCCCGCGTAGATCATCCACAACACCAACGTCGACGTCAGGCGGGCGTCCCAGGTCCAGAACGTGCCCCAGATCGGCTTCGCCCACAGCATGCCCATCACCAGCGTGACCGTCGTGAAAACGAGGCCAACGAGCGCGCCCGCACGCGCAAAGCGATCCGCGACGGGGCTCTCGGTCCGCAGGTAGATGATCCCGCCGACCAGCACCACGGCGAAACATCCATAGGCGGCGATGGCCGAGCTCACGTGCAGGTAGAAGATCCGCTGCACCGGGCCCTGGAGATAGTCCGTCGGCGCGAAGAAGAAGATCGCAGCGCCGGCGACGAGCATCAGGGCAACCGCTCCCGCGGCCGCCTTCTCGTACTTATTCATCGAGCACGAAGCGAGCGGCCAGCGAGGTGAGCACGACAAAAAGTATGTCGAAGTCGATCAGCAGGCCGATGGCCTCCGAGTAGCTGCCGGGCAGGCCCATCGCCGATTGCACCGCCTGGCCGCCCGCGATGATGAACGGTATCCACAGCGGCAGCGTCAGCAGCGGGAGCAGCAGCTCGCGCGCTCGAACCCGCGCCACCAGCGCGGCGAACAGGCAGCCGAGGGCGGCCATGCCGACCGTCGCGAGCAGGACGGCGGCGACCATGTCCGCACCCAGCGGCGTGTCGAAGAAAAGCGAGAGCGCCGGCAGCATGACGGCCTCGCACACGATGAGCAGCAACGAGGCCGCGATCGCCTTGCCGGCGAAGATGGCGACCGGAGAGGCCGGCGTCAGGAGCATCGCCTCGAGGGAGGCCTGGTCGCGCTCGGCGGCGAAGGTGCGGCCGAAGGCCACCAGGCCAGCGAAGACAAGGGCGAGCCACAGGATGCCTGGCGCGATCGATGGAGCGTTGTGGGAGTCGATCTGGAACCCGAAGTTGGCGATGAGGAGGGCGAGGATGATGAACTGGGCGAGCGCCGGCACCATCTCGCGCGTGCGCCATTCGGACCTCAGGTCCTTGCGCGCGACGGCGACCGCGACGTTGAAGGGGTTCACTTCACCACGCGGAGCCGCGTCGCCGTGCCGACCGAGCGGCCGTGGCGCAGCTCCAGGGTCCGAGGACACAACCTGTTGGCCAGCGCGCGATCGTGGGTGGCGAGGACCACTGTCCGCCCGTCCATCACGCGGGCGAGCAGCTCTGCCGCGTCGCTGCCAAGGCTCGCGTCGGGCTCATCGAGGATGAGGAGGCGAGGGTCATGCAGGATGGCGCGGCCGATGGCGAGCCGCTGCTGCATGCCGCGGGACAGCTGAGCGGCACGTCGCTTTGCCGTCGCCGCAAGGCCGACCGCCTCGAGGACCTCGTCGATCCGCGATCGCGGGGTGCCCTGCAGCTCGCAGAAGAACTCGAGGTTCTCCGCGGCCGACAGCGCCGGATAGAGGCCGAGCGCGTGGCCGGTGTAGCCGAGGTAGTGGCGCAGCCGCCGGCGCTCTCGGTGGGCATCGAGTCCTGCGATCTCGAGGCGGCCGGAGGTCGGCCGCATCGCGGTCGCAAGGATGCGCAGCAGAGTGGTCTTGCCGGCACCGTTCTCACCGAGCACCGCGACATGCTCACCGGTGTCGACCACGAGGTCGACGCTGTCGAGGGCGTGCTCGTTGCCGAACCAGTGCGTCAGGCCGTTGGCGACGATCACGCTCATGGGTTGTCCGGCGGCGTCTTGAGGAGGGGCCAGAGCACGAACGGCCCCGCCAGGAACAGGAGCAGCGTCGCGACGATGATCGCCATGCCTACGCGGGGAGCGTAATCGGGATCCGGCGCCTTGCCAACTCCGCAGCGAGGCTGCCCTCCCCGGCGTTGCCCAGCACGACCCCTAGGATGATCACCGCGCCGCCGGCCCAGATCCACGTCACCAGCGGGTTGACGAATACCCGAAACGATGCCGAGCCGTTCTCACTCGTCGACGCGAGGACGACGTAGACATCGGCGAACGGCGTCGTCGTGATCGCGACGTGGGTCAGCGCCTGGCCACCCAGGCCCGAGTAGGTGGCGCGGGACGGCTCCAGCGTCTGCGCGCCGAAGCGCATGGCGGTGATGAATTCGGTGTGGTCGGCAAGCTGCCTCTGCTCAGAACCTGTGTACGTGAGCGTGTAGCCGGCGACCGTCACCGCCTGACCGGGCGCGAGCGTGACGTCCTTCTCCTGCTGGCCGAGCTGCGACGCGGCGATGCCGACCGCGGCCACGAGGAGCCCGAGATGGGCCAGGTACGCGCCGTAACGACGCCGCTTGCGGACCAGGATCTCGGGTCTCTTGAGCAGCGCCCTGCCGTATTCGGTCAGCATGGTCGTCGCGGCGGCGGCGGCAAGCGGAACGGCGATCAGCGCCGGAAGCGAGCGCACGCCGGCGGCCGCCAGTCCAATCACCACGATCGCGGCGCCGGCGACCGGCCAGCGCAGCGCGCGCAGCGTCGGCCTCCCAGCCCGGCGCCACGGGAGAAGTGGCCCCGCGGCCATCAACGCCAGGATTGCCGCCAGGAGAGGCGCGGCCGCTCGCTCGTAATAGGACGTGCTGACGACTCGCTCGCTGCCGAACAAGCCGGAGATCAGCGGGAGGACCGTGCCCCACAGGACCACAGCAACCACCCCGATCAGCAACAGGTTCTGGAGGACGAAAGCACCCTCGCGCGAGACCGGCGTCACGGGGGGATGCGTCGCCGACGCGAACCCGCCGGCGCGGAACGCCAGCAGCGCCGCTGAGAAAGCGATGCAGACCCCGAGAAAGCCCAGAAACCATGGGCCGATGGCGCTGATCGCAAACGTGTGCACTGAGGGCACGACTCCACTGCGCACGATGAACGTGCCGAACACGACGAGCAGGAACGCGAGGATGACCAGGCCGAAATTCCACCCGCGCATGCGCCCTCGCTTCTCCTGGACCTGCGCGGAGTGCAGGTACGCGGTGGTGGCGAGCCACGGCATGAGCGCCACGTTCTCCACTGGATCCCATCCCCAGTAGCCGCCCCAGCCGAGCACGTGGTAGGCCCACCACATCCCGAGCAGGAGCCCAGTGGTCTGCAGGCTCCACGCGAGGAGCGCGAAGCGCCGCGTGTGGCGGATCCATGAGACGTCCGCGCGGCCAGCCATCAGCGCAGCGCACGCAAAGGCGAACGGGACGGCGAATGAGGCAAAACCAGCGAGGATCACCGGCGGATGGATGAGCATGCCGCCGTCACGGAGGATCGGATTCAGGCCGAGGCCGTCGGGCGGCGTGACCGAGAGCAGCTCGAACGGGCTCGCCACAACAGCGAGGACGAAGAGAAAGAAGGTGAGGGTGGCGGCCAGGATCCCAGCGGCGTACGCGGCGACCCGCTCGCCCAGACGCGCGCTCGCGAGGAGCGAGGCGCTGCCCAGCACGCCAAGGATCAGTGTCCAGTAGAGCAGCGAGCCTTCCTGACCGCCGTAGAAGCCCGCCGCGACGAGTGCGATCGGCGTCGAGAGGTCGGTGTGCTCGGCGACGTAGGCAAGCGAGAAATCGTGCGTGAGCAGCGCCGTTTCGAGCAGCACTGACGCCAGGGCGGTCATCCCCGCGGCGGCGTAGAAGGCGCGCCGCGCGACCTGGATGAACACCGGGCTCTCTCGTGCCCCGGCCCAGAAGGACAGCAGCGTTGAGAATCCGCCGAGTACCAGCCCAGCGAGCAAGGCGCCGGCGCCGAGGTAGCCGAGAATCACGATGTGTAGGGCTGGGTCGAGAAGCGCGAGGGGCACTTCGCGAGCAGCGTCCTGGCGTGGAAGACACCGTCGCTCCCCAACCGTCCCTCCGCGACGACAGTGATGCCCGGTTTGAAGATGTCGGGCAGCGCGCCCGAGTATTCCACCGGCATCGACGCCGTGCTGTCTGTCTCGGTGAAGGTCACGCGTAGTCCACCCTGGCTCTTCTGCACGTCGTCTTGCACCACGCCAGCGACGCGAATGTCACCCGGCTGCGCGTGCGCCCGCAGCTCAGAGACGGTCAGGTAGTACTCGCTCGCACCGCCAGAGGACGTGAAGATCAGATAGCCGACGCATGCCGCGACCACCGCGACAGGAATGCCCCACTTCAACGTCGGGGTCATGTCGCGATCAGCCGGACATAGTGGCCCAGGGTCTTCGCATCGAGCGGGCCGATGAAGGACGCGACGACGACGCCATCCGAGTCGATGAAGAACGTCGCCGGCAACCCCGCGACTCCATAGGACTGGTACGAGCCCGAGACGATCGGGCCGGCAGGATATGGATGCGGGTGCAGCTGCTCGAATGCCTGGAATCCCGTTGTGGTGTCGCGATTGTCGGCGCCGATGAATGCGACTTCGGGATAGGTGTTCGACGCCGCGGCCAGCACACGGCCCTCCTCGATGCACGTTCCGCACCATGAGGCCCAGAAATTCAGCACGACGGGTTTGCCGTGAAGCTCGGAGACGCTGACCCGATCGCCCGCAACAGGCTGGATGGCAAGGCCGGGTGCGCTGCGGCCGAGCACGGGCGGGTTGGACAGAGCGGCGTGCTGAAGTCCCCACACGAGGGAGAGCATCAGGATCGAGCCGAGGACGATCGCCGCAGCTCCCAGCACCACCGACCGGCGCGTCACGCCGTGAGTCTAGTTAAGAGGCCAATCCGTTCGCGGTGGCGATCCGCGCGTACAGGCGGCCGCTCGGTTTGATGGTCCGCTCCAGGGTCTTGCGGTCGACCGCGATGAGCCCGAAATGTGCCGTGTAGCCTCGGGCCCACTCGAAGTTGTCGAGGTTCGTCCAGTGGAAGTAGCCCCGCACGTCGACTCCTTCCTCGATCGCCGCATGCACCTCGCCCAGCACCTCTGTCAGGTACCTCTCGCGCGGCGCATCCTCCGCCGTGGCGAGTCCGTTCTCGGTCACGTACACAGGCTTCCGGTAGGGCGCGAGCTCCGTGAGGACGCCGCGCATCCATGAAGGATCCGAGACGAAGCCCATCTCGTTCACCGGGCCCGGTGGATTGAACCGCCGGATGAACTGGTTCCCTGGTCGCCGCGGATCGAACGCGCACATCTGACCCCAGTAGTGAGCGATGCCTATGTAATCGCTTCTCGCGTCGACGATCGGCCGAAGCCGGCCGGGCCGAACAGGCCAGCGGTCGGTCACGGCCTGAGTCACGCTCGCCGCGAGGCGATCCCTTCGCTTCGAAGTGGCGGGCAGGAACAGGAACTTGTGATGCGAGAGGCCGACCAGGGAATCAGGCCATCGGCGCTTGATCACCGCGTACGCGAGCTCGTGCGCCCGATGCATGTTGCGCGTCACGCGATACTGCGCCGCGAGGTCGCCATGACGGCCGGGAGGAAACTCGCCGGTGATCCACCCGTTCGCGGCGTAGATGCTCGGCTCGTTGATCGTGCACCAGATGTCGACGAGATCGCCGAGCTCGTCGATGACGCGATGCACGAACGGGATGAAGGCGCGTGGTGCGTCGGGCGAGATCCATCCTCCTTTGCGCACGAACCAGAGTGGGTTCGTGAAGTGGTGCAGGGTGACCATCGGCGCGATCCCTTGCTCGCGCATCTCGCCGAGCACGTCTCGGTAGTGACGGATCTGGCGCGAGTCGAAGACGCCTTCAGACGGCTCGATCCGCGACCACTCGATGGAAAGCCGGTGGGCATTCTGCTTCAGCTCGCGCAGCAGCGCGACGTCTTCGCGGTAACGCCGGTAGCTGTCGCACGCAACGGCGGAGGTGTCGCCCTTCGCGATTCGTCCTCGTTCATGCTCCCACTCCCACCAATCGCAGTTGCGGTTGTCACCTTCGACCTGGTGCGCCGCGCTGGCGGTCCCCCACAGGAAGCCCTTCGGAAATCGCCTCACCGGCGTCAGGCTGCCGCGGTGGCCGGTGTTTCCACTTTCGGCGGCGGGATGTACTCCCACACTTTCGGCTTGTCGCCTTCCATGTCGACCTGCAGCATCCCTGCCTTCTGGATGTCCTTACGGTGCATCTCGCGCTCGTTTTGCGGCCGCCCGTCGAGAATGATCCAGGTTGCGACAAGAGGATCGGCGTGGCTCACCAGCGCCATCGTCTCGCCAGGATGCTCCCGTGTCAGGCGCCGCACGACACCCAGGACCCGCTCCGCCATCGCTGCGATGCTTTCATCTCCGGGAAGGAGCCCTCGCTTCGCCTTGTGAACAAACCACAGGGGCCGGCGCACGGGAATCTGCCAATACGGCACCCCCTGCAAATAGCGGGAAAACTCGGACTCGCGAAGCGCTCCATCTGTTTCGAGCGCCGGCGTGGGTGTCAGGCCGCCGGCGATGACGCGCGCGGTCTCGACCGCACGGTCGAGTGGGCTGGCCACGATCCGCTTGATCCCCGCAGACCTGATGCTCTCCCCCAGCGCCGCTGCCTGCGCGCGGCCCAGCGCGCTGAGATTGAAGCCCGGCAGGTGGCCGTATAGGAGCCGATGCGGGTTTTCGACATCCGCGTGGCGGATGAGGTAGAACCGGTTCAGCGTTTGTAGACGCCGACCGTGGTTCGGTTCGTCCCAGCCGAGCGGCCGGAGTCGAGCGCCTGGTAGGCCTCGCGCAGGAGATTGCCGGTGTACTCGCGGCGGTTCATCATGCCGGCCTCGTCCGCGGGCCGGTAGCCGGAGTCGACGGTGGCGGCGCCACAGCTGACGGTGATGCGCTTCCACGCGCCTGTGGTGCCGAAGTCGTGCGAGGCGATCGAGCGCCGGATCTTATCTGCCGCCAGGGCCGCCCCCTGTTCGTCGGTCTCGGGGAGGACGATCGCGAAGTGCGGTGGTCCGTCGGCGTCGAGAAACCCCACGGTGTCAGTGTCGCGGATGGCCTGGCCGAGCCGTTCGGCCATCTCCCGGAGCAGTCCTTCGACCTGTACCTGCTCCAGCTCTTTGTGGATGTGCTCTGCGTGGTCGAGCTCGATCAGAAGAATCGAGAGCGGCCGGTGGTAGCGCACGGCGCGGTTGGCCTCCTGGCCGACCAGCGCGTGGATGAACTTCGAGTTCCAGATCCCGGTCGTCGGGTCGACGACCCCAAACAGCGGACTGGAGGTCCGGTCGGTCTGGCTGTGGCCGCAGCTGGGGCAATACTGAGAGGTCTCCGGAACCTCCGAGCTGCAGTACCAGCAGGTAGTCATGGGGGCGAATTCTAGGGACAGGGCCCTGATCTCGGTCTCGGCAAACCAAGCCGGCGGTCAGAATCAAGATCAATGTCAGATCAGGGTGAGCTCTTTCCGCTCCCGGCGGGAGCGGAGCCGCAAGCGCCGCTGGCGATGCGTTTGCGCCCCAAAAAGTTCGAGCACATGGTCGGTCAGGACAAGGTGGTCGCCGTCCTCCGCCAGCTCACGCGCAGCGGAAACCTGCCGAGCATCATCCTCTGGGGGCCGCCGGGGAGCGGCAAGACGACCCTGGCGGGGCTTCTCGCGAGCGAGACGAGCGCCCGCATGGTTGCGATGTCAGCCGTGACCGCGGGCGTGGCGGACCTGCGCAAGGTCGTCGCGGAGGCGAAGGTCCACCGCAGGGCCGGCCTGCGCACCGTTCTGTTCATCGACGAGATCCATCGCTTCAACAAGGCCCAGCAGGACGCCATCCTGCCGCACGTCGAGGACGGGACCGTGACGCTCATCGGCGCGACCACAGAGAACCCGTCCTTCGAGGTGATCTCACCGCTGCTCTCACGGAGCCGTGTGTTTCGCCTCGAGCAGCTGGATCGCGACGCGCTGAAGCAGGTCGTGGAGCGCGGGCTGCAACAGCTGAGCGCCAACATAGAGGACGACGCGCTGGGGGCCCTGCTGGAGGTCGCGCGCGGCGACGCGCGCGTGGCGCTCAACGGGCTCGAGGCCGCGGCTGCGCTCGCGGGCGAACGGGCGATCACGCTCGAGAACGTGGAGAACGCTATGCAGCAGCGACATCTGCTGTACGACCGGGCGGGCGACCAGCACTACGACATCGTCTCCGCGCTCATCAAGAGCGTCCGCGGCAGCGACCCCGATGCGGCCGTGTACTGGATGGCGCGCATGCTCGAGGCAGGCGAAGACGTGATGTTCGTCGCCCGCCGGCTTGTCATCCTGGCCGCAGAGGACATCGGGCTCGCTGACCCCCAGGCTTTGCCGGTCGCGGTCGCCGCGCAGCAGGCCGCGCACTTCGTCGGCATGCCCGAGGCCGTGCTGCCTTTGACCGAAGCCGCGCTCTACCTCGCGCTGGCGCCGAAGTCGAACTCGGCGCTCACGTCATACGGCGCGGCGCGCGAGCTGATCCAGGAAACCGGCAACGAGCCGGTGCCGATGCACCTGCGCAACGCGCCGACGGGTCTGATGAAGTCGATGGGCTATGGACGCGACTACAAATACGCGCACGAGTACGAGGGTGGCGTCGCCGACCAGGTGCACATGCCGGAGAAGCTGAAGAGCCGCAAGGTGTACTCGCCCAACCCCAGGGACCGTAAGTCAGCAAAATAGCTCGAGTATGTCCGCCTCATACACGGTTAGTCCGGACCATCTGGCCTTTCCGGGTCAGACGAAGCCGGATAGTCCGGACGATCCGAATTGTTCGTGCCACCTGACCGTTGGCTGACGCGCTCCTCATCTTCAAACCGGATGCCGCCTATCGCCTGGCTGCGCGCGCCGGAATCTGGGGCTGGCTTTCGTCCGAGCGCGAGTGGAAGGTTGAGTCGCTGGAGTGGTTTCAGCCGCCGGCGACCTTGATCGAGGGGCACTACGACTTCCTGCAGGGACGGCCGTTCTTCTCGTGGCTGGTCGATTTCATGTCCGCGTTGCCGGTGATCGTCGGACGCGTCACCGCATCGGCGGGGTCGCTGAAGCAGATGCGCTACGACCTCGGCGAGACGCAGATCTCGAAGTCGCGTCCCGGCTCGCTGCGCGAGCGTTATGGGATCTTCGGCGGACTCAACTGCTTGCACCTCTCCGACGCGGAGGAGACCGGAGCCGCGGAGGTGAAGCGCTGGGCGGAGTTCGTCCAGCTGGACGAGGTCAAGGTGCGGCTGGAGGATTCTTCAGACCGGCCCGACCACACCTATCACCTGCGCTCGCTGGCGACGCAAGTCGCGGCCGGCATTCACGTCGAAGTCGCCTCGCAGATGTTCAGTGAGCTGATCGCCGAGGAGTGCGAGCTCGAGGGCAAGAAGCTGGAGGCGATGTACCGGATTACTTTGGGGGCTCTGTCGTAGACCGCGTCGTGTGAACCGTCACCGCCTTGGTGAACAGCTCCGAGTTCGGCACGACGATCAAGTCGCCCGCGTCACTTTTGATCAGAGTCACGCGTAGCCGGACGTCGGTGACTGTGCCGGATTGTTCGTCGAAAGTGATCCGATCCCCGATCCTGATGTGGCGCTCGAGCAAGACGTAGTAGCCCGATACATAGTCCTGGAGCAGCTGCTGCACGCCAAGCGCAGCCACGACGGTCGCGAGCAGAAGACCGAAGAGCGTGACGTTTGCGTTCTGGGCGGCCCAGCCTAGCGCGAGGAAGACGCCCAGCACGATGACGCCGGCGGTGACGACGCGCCGCGTGACGACGACCATCTCGGCCCGCATGTGCTGCTCGCGGACCTTCTCGCCGACGAAGCGGGCGACAATTCGAGCGACAACGTACGTCGCGGCCACAGCGACAACAACGACGACGGGGTAGTAAACGAAGTCGGGAACCGGGACACTCCAGCCTCCGATGGAGGCCAGGGTCATTCCTCGGTCTCTGTTTCGGCTTCGGCCGGAGCCTCGCCTTCCGCGGCAGCTTCGCCCTCGGCCGGGACCACGGCCTCCGCGGCCGGGATTTCCTCTTCGACCTTGAGCTCGCGCTTGTGCACGATTTTGACGACCAACTCTTCGGCGTCCACCAAGAGGCTCACGCCCTTCGGCACCGTGAGGTCCGCGACTCGGAGCTCCATCTCGATCTCTTCGAGGGGCGTGATGTCGACCTCGAACGACGCGGGGATGTCCGAAGGCAGACACTCCACGCGGATCGCGTGCAGCGGCTGGAGGATATCGGCGTCTCCGCGCTTGACGGGTGCCGACTCGCCGGTCAGGCGGACAGGGACCTCGACCTCGATCTTCTCCTGCAGGTTGACCTGGTAGAAGTCGACGTGGATCGGTCCCAGCTGCCGAGGATGGGTCTGGATCTCGCGGACAAGCACCTTCTCGGTGCGGCCGCCGTCGAGCACGAGGTCGACCAGGTGCGTGCGGCCCGACTTGACAAAGACTTTCTGAAACTCGAGCCGGTCGAGTGTGATCGGGGTCGCCTCGGTGTTGTGGCCGTAGACGATGGCAGGCAGCTTGCCCTCGCGCAGCATGCGGCGCGAGCGTTTGCCGAGCGGTTGGCGGGCCGAGGCTTTGAGTTGCATGGCAGCGCCTCTGGTGGAGAGGCCCGCCTATGATACGCCAACCTTGGTGAACCCAACTCTTCCCCACTCCGTGGGGAAGTACCCGGCGTAGCCGAGGGATGGGGCGACCTTATGGCGGATCGTTCACCCCAGGCCCGGGCTACCCGATGTCGCCCCCATCGGTGTTGGCGAGCCCGGGTCTACGAGTCGTCGGCGGGCTCATCGACGTGGTCATCGTGGGCGCTCTCTACGGCGCGACCGAAGGGGTGACGCGAGGGAGCCACCTCGTCTCCGTGTTTGTCGACCTGGCCGTCGCACTGGCGTACGTCGGTTACTTCTGGAGCTCGCGCGGGCAGACGATTGGCATGATGGTTTTCGGCTTTCGGGTCCGCGACCGGGTGACCGGCAATTTCCCGAGCCTCGGGATGGCCGTCCTGCGCGGCCTTGTCTGGTGGCTCGAGGTGTGGTTCACCCTTTGCCTGCTCGGCGCCCTCGCCTGGCTCTGGATGTTCTGGGATCCCCAGAGGCAGGGACTCCACGACAAGATCGCGGGGACCGTCGTAACCGCCGGCTAGGCACTTAACTCTTCCCCACTTGTGGGGAAGTCCGGCCCGAAAGGCCGGGATGGGGCTAGGTCGGTGTCGGGGTCGTGATCAGGTTGTTGAGGATGCCCGAGCCGCTCAACCCGGCAAACGCCAGCGCGAGGACCGCCGCGATCGCACCCACGCCCACCGCGACCGCACCTGTGATGATCCCGGCGAGCGCCTTACCGCTTCCACCGAAGGCGCCCTGGCCGGCGTTCGCGCGGTTGCGCGCGTTGATGCCCATCACGATCGCGACGATCCCAAGCGGGACGGCGACAATCTCGATGAACCAGCAATCGCACCCGACCAGCGACAGCACGACAGCCACGATTCCGAGGACCATCGCGGGCATCGAGCCCTGGACATCCGGACGAGCCGCGGCATAGGGGTACGGCTGGCCGTAACCGGGCTGAGCAGGTTGATAGGGCTGTATCGGCGGCGGGGGCGGCGGGCCCGCGGGCGGCGGGGTGGGCGGCGGTCCGCTCGGCGGCTGATCGCCCGGCGGAGGACCGCTAGGCGGTGGCGGGACCTGGCCGGGAGGCTCGCTCGACATGCGCGATGCCGATGTTATTCGATGTCGCGATTACTTGGCGGGCGAATCTGGAAAACGCTTGCGCAGCCAATCCACGATGTCTTGCAGCGGGGTGCCGGGGGTGAAGATCTTCTCCACGCCGCGCTTCTTGAGGGCGGTGATGTCGTCGTCCGGGATGATGCCGCCGCCGAAGACGATGATGTCCGTCGCCTTCCTCCGCTTCAGCTCCTCGACCACCGCCGGGAAGAGCGTCATGTGCGCACCCGAATGGATCGAAAGGCCGATCACCTGGGCGTCCTCCTGGAGCGCCGCATCGACCACCATCTCAGGAGTCTGGCGGAGCCCGGTGTAGATCACTTCGTAACCCGCGTCGCGCAGGGCTCGGGCGACTACCTTCACGCCTCGGTCATGGCCGTCCAGCCCAACCTTGGCGACCACGATTCGGACTGGGCGTACGGCGGTCGACGGCATCAGACCACGGCCGTTTCGGTGTACGTGCCGAAGACTTCGATCATGGCTTGCATGATCTCGCCCTCGGTCGCGTACGCGCGCACCGCATCGAGGATGTAAGGCATCAGGTTGTCGGTGCCCGCCGCGGCCCTGCTCAGACTTTGGAGAGCATTGGTGCACCTGGCCTGGTCGCGCTTGCGGCGCACGTCTCGCACACGCTCCGACTGCTGGGATTCGAGCCTGGGGTCGATACGCAGGATGTCGATGGGCTCCTCTTCGTCGACCGTGAAGTCGTTTACACCCACCACGATCCGGCGCTTCAGCTCCAGCTCCTTCTGGTAGCGGAACGCGGCGTCGGCGATCTCCTTCTGGAAGAAACCGACCTCGATCGCAGGGATCACGCCGCCGATCTCGTCGATGCGCTTGAAGTAAGCCTCGGCCTGGCGCTCCATCTCGTCGGTCAGCGCCTCGACGAAATAGCTACCGCCGAGCGGGTCGATTGTGTTCGCGGCGCCCGTCTCGTACGCAAGCAGCTGCTGCGTTCGCAGCGCTATACGCGCTGCCCTGTCCGTCGGCAATGCGAGCACCTCGTCCATGGCGTTGGTGTGAAGCGACTGCGTGCCGCCCAGGACCGCGGCCAGCGCCTCGATCGCCGTCCGCGCGATGTTGAGCTCCGGCTGCTGCGCGGTGAGCGATACGCCGGCGGTCTGGGTGTGGAAGCGCAGCTTCCACGACCGCTCCTGCTGCGCGCCGTATCGCTCGCGCATCCAGCGCGCCCAGATCCGCCGGGCGGCGCGGAACTTCGCGATCTCCTCGAAGAAATCGATGTGCGCATCGAAGAAGAAGGAGAGACGGGACGCGAAATCATCGATGTGCATTCCGCGCTCGAGGCACGCGTCGACATAGGCCATGCCGTCCGCCAGGGTGAAGGCCAGCTCCTGTGCCGCGGTCGAACCTGCCTCGCGGATGTGGTAACCCGAGATGGAGATCGTGTTCCATTTCGGCACCTCTTGCGCGCAGTACTCGATCGAGTCCACGACGAGACGCATCGACGGCGCCGGCGGAAAGATGAACTCTTTTTGGGCGATGAACTCCTTGAGGATGTCGTTCTGCAAGGTGCCGCCAAGCTTGGAAGCGGGCACACCCTGCTTCTCGGCCACCGCGATGTACATGCACAGCAAGATGGCCGCGGGTGAGTTGATGGTCATCGAGGTTGTGATGTCGCCGAGCGGGATCCCGTCGAAAAGCGTCTCCATATCGGCGAGCGAGTCGATCGCGACCCCGCAGTGGCCGACCTCGCCACGACTGGTCGGCGCGTCCGAGTCCTGGCCCATCAGCGTGGGCATGTCGAACGCGACGGACAAGCCGGTCTGGCCGTTGGCGAGCAGGTATTTGTAGCGGCGGTTCGTCTCCTCGGCGGTGGCGAACCCGGAGAACTGGCGCATCGTCCAGAGCCGTCCGCGGTACCCGCTGGGATGGATGCCCCGCGTGTAGGGGAACTGACCTGGAAGCTCCTCTTCTCGCCTCGGGCGGTCGCCTGCGGTGTAGAGAGGTTGCAGAGGGACGCCCGAGATGGTCGACGTCTCGATCCCGTCGTCGCGCGCAGGACTGGATTCGAACTCTTCCTTCCAGACCTCTTTGGCGTCCCGGGCGCGAACTTTCATCTGATCGATTATCGCTTTCGGTCGAGAATCTCCTCCGCGGTTCGGTAAGGCGTGCGGTCGGCGAGCAGCCGCCGGGCGAGCTCAGGATCGTCTTCCAGCGCTTGCCGCGCTCGCCGCCGGGCCAGCTCGGCCGCCACCTCGCCGGTCTCGTCGCGGAGCCTCTGCTCGGACAGGGCCTGCGCTTGGCCGCTTTTCTCGAGGTGACGGCGATGCGCCAGCACCGCCTCCCAAAGCTGCTCGACTCCTTCCTGGCGGCTCGCCACCGTGGCCAGGATCGGAGGCTTCCACTCGGCTTTGGGCGCCAGGCTGAGCATCGCGCGCAGCTCCGCCATCACACGCGTGTAGCCGTCGAGGTCGGCCTTGTTGACGACGAAGATGTCCGCGATCTCGAGGATCCCGGCCTTGATCATCTGCACGCTGTCCCCCAGGTTCGGCGTCAGGACGACCACCGTCGTGTCCGCGACGGCGGCCACCTCGAGCTCTGACTGACCGACGCCTACGGTCTCCAGGATCACCTCATCGAAGCCAAACGCACCGAGGAGCCGGATCGCCTCTCGCGACGCCAGGGACAGGCCACCCAGGTGGCCGCGCGCACCCATGCTGCGGATGAAGACCTTGGGGTCTAGGGCGTGGCGCTGCATACGGATCCGATCGCCAAGGATGGCGCCGCCGCTGAAAGGAGAGTTGGGATCCGTCGCGAGCACCGCGACCGACGACTGCTTCTTGCGCAGCAGAGAGACGACGGCATCGACGAGTGTCGATTTGCCCGTGCCAGGCGCTCCGGTGAATCCGGCGACGCCTGGTGTCTTGGCGTCAGGGCGCAGGGCTTGCTCCAGCTCGCGCACCGATTCGTCTCGCCGCTCGATGAGGCTGATGGCGCGCGCGAGGGCACGCACGTCGCCTGATCGAAACCTCTTCAGTAAGTCGGGGTCGGTGTTCTCACCCATCCTCGCAATCGTCGCAGGCGATGCAGTGGCGGCGTGCCCCCTCCCCACTTGGGAGAGGGAAAAGGGGTGGGGTTACTCGCCCAAAAAGCGTAGGGCGAAGTCGTGTCCGAGCACCACGACGATCCCATACGTCTGCTGCCCGCGCGCGGGAGCGGGGTTCGTCGGTGTCGCGGCAACGACCCTGCCGCCGAAGAATCCCTGCAACCACTTGGTTGTAAGTGGGAACTGTCCGCCCGAGTAGTCGAGGATCAACGTCTGCGACGAGGCCCTGTGGGCGACTGGATCGTTGAGCTGAAGACCGATGGGATCGAGCATCGTGGTCACGCGGTCGTCAAGGCCGGCAAAGTTGGCCGACCCGTTGGCGAACTGAACGGGCGCCTTCTCGCCAAGCGTCTTGGGATCGATGAAGACCGAGGCCACGTACCGGCGGATCATGCTGAAGGTCGGATCGTCCGCGCACAGCTGCGAGACGGCTCCCATACCGCAGCTGCCGCCATCAAGCAGGTTGCCTGCGGCCGACGGCGAGGGCGACGTCAAGGCGATGCGGATGATCGCGCTGTCGGGCAGGTTCTTTCCCCAGTCGAAAATCGCCTTCATGTCGGACAGGGTCATGTCGGTGTTGATGTTCTTTTGCAGCGCGCTCAACAGCTGGGGCGCCTTGGCAAAGCCGTTCACCGTGGTCGCCTTTTTCTTGATCGCCTGCATGATGTCCTGTTGCCGCTTGGCACGCCCAAAGTCCGACGATTGCTCGGGCTGGATCGCGTGCCGCGATCGGGCCACCTCGAGCGCCTGCTCTCCGTTGAGATGCTGGCAGCCGGCCTTGAAGTGGATCGGCCTGTAGCCGTTGTTGTAGTTGGGGTAAGTGTTGTCGTCCAGGTTGGTGCTCAGACATACGTCGACGCCGCCGAGCGCGTTGACCATGTCGCGGAAGGCGACAAAGTCGATCGCGATGTAACGGTCGAAGGTCAGCCCTGTGACCTTTCCGACCTCATGCTCCGCCGCGAGACCGCCACCGTTGATGCCCGTGTACTGCTTGGCGACGCAGCAGATGATGCTGGTGTAAGGCACTTCGTACGCCGCGTTGATCTTGTTGGTCCAGATCCTGCTCGAATCACTCTGCAGGTTCATGTGCACGACAAGGTCCCGGGGGATCGACAGCATCATCACGCGGTTGGTCACCGGGTCGATGCTCACGGCCATGATCGAGTCGGTCAGGTATGGCGCATCGTTCTCGTAGCCGCCTCGCCCGAGCAGGAGCACGTTGACGCGCTGACCGTGCTTGAGCTTGTAGGCGATCGTTCCCGGTGACGGTTCGACGACCTGGGCGATCTCCCCGATGGCGTTGATGTGGTGGCCCGTCGTGGCCGTCATGAAATCGTCGAAGCGCTTGTACGTCAGCGTGGCGGCGACGACGATGCCGAGAAGCAGGACAGCGATGACCGCCGCAGGGACCGACCTGGTCAGGCGGTGGGAGACTCGATAGCGGGATCGCCTGGCCCTTCTTGGCCTGGCCCGGAACATGAGCACCGGGATTTTAACAACGCCGCGAGCCGATCGAAGGTTACGTCGTCGAGTTGTTGAATATCCCCGAGAAGGCGTAGGCGAAAAAAGCGCCCACGCTGGCCACGAACCCGATGATGCCAAGGACGAGCCCGACCATCGCCAGGGCACCTCCGCCCATCGCGCCACCACTCGTCGCGATTCGCTGCCGCGCTATGAACCCCATGATCGCGGCGGTCGGGCCGAGGATGACGCCCAGGCACAGGAACGAACAGACGATCGAGATGATCCCGATGACCAGGGACGCGATGGCGAGCCCATCCGTGCGCTGGGCCGCGTAGCCGGCGTACCCGCCGGGGACGTAACCGGCGGGCGGCGGTGGCACGTAACCTCCCCCTCCCGGCGGCGGCGGACCGTATCCACCGCCCGGTGGCGGGGGTGGGATGTAGCCCCCACCTGGTGGCGGCGGGGGTGGATTGAGTCTTCCGCCAGGCGGAGGGGGCGGCGGCGGGGCCGAGCCTCCGCCTGACGGTGGAGGTGGCGGCGGTGGGGGTTGGCTGCCCCCGCTCGGCGGCGGCGGCGGCGGGAGGTCAGACACCTTCCATCTCCTCCTCCACGAACCCCTCCTCCACTTATCTACCTGCCGGCGCCGCGGCTCCGAGCTCGAAGCTGCGGACGATCCATGCCTGCATCGCGAGCGCGTAGACCGACGTGAACACGACCCCGATGAAGCAGGCGACCGACCCGAGCTGGCCGACCAGGCCGGCGGCGATCAGCATAAGGCCGGCAATCAGGGTGTTGGTGAGGGAAAAGCGCGCGCGCCGGAGGACATCGCCGAGGCGCAATCCGCCGGGGATCCCGCCACTGTCGAACTCGAGCACGACCGACGGTGTGAGGAAAGTCATCAGGAGCAAGCCGAGCGTGACGACGCTGAATGCGAGCAGGAGCAGCCCGAGGCCGACCGCTACCAATAGAGGGCTGGACGAATCTTTGCCCTGCTGGGCCAGGATGAGCGTCCCCGGCACGTAAAGCACGGCGCCGATCAGAACGACGCTTCCGTAGTACACGAGGTACACGACGAAAAGCCGGAAGCCTCGGCCCAGATGGTCGAAGTTGGCAGGCGGAAGCCGCTCCTCCCCGGCGCGAAGCCGGTGGAGCGCCGCCAGCATCCAGCCGAGCCCGTTGATCGCCCCCACGAAGGGGATCAGCTGAATGAGCCCCATGATCAGGATCTTGTTCACCCATTCAGGGTCCCGGAACGGCCACACGAACGCGTCGCCGACGCGGTCCAAGGCTTGCTAGGTGGGCGGCGGACCGGAGACCGCCACCAGCCAGATGACAAACCAGGTGAGCGTCACGATCGCTCCGACCGCGGTGGCGATCACTCCGATCACCCATCCGGCCGCGGCCGCGCTGCGGCCGCCCAGCGTTCCCTTAGATGCTTCGATGCGGCCTATCGCGCCCTTGCCGAGGAAGTAGGCGATCGGACCGAGCACAAGTCCGGGGATGCCGAGCACCAGACCAAGCACCACGCCGAAGCTGCCGAGGATCGCCGACACCACCGCCGCGCCGTCGTTGTGGGTCGCCGGCGCGGGAGGCTGCGGATACCCCGCCCTGTAGTAAGGCGACATGGCAGGCGGAGGAGGTGGAGGGGGCGGTGGTGGCGGCGGACCTCCCCGCGCCTCCGGCGCGGCGTCCCCAGAAGGTTCGGCACTCAACGGAGCAGTGCTCGTGCGATCACGACGCGCTGAATCTGGTTCGTGCCCTCATAGATCTGCGTAATCTTGGCGTCGCGCATCATTCGCTCGACCGGGTAGTCGCTGATGTACCCGTATCCCCCAAGCAGCTGCACGCAATCCGTGGTCACCCGCATGGCCATATCCGAGGCGAACAGCTTTGCCATGGCCGCGACCTTCGTCAGGTCGGCCGCCTTGGCGTCCACTTTCGTAGCCGCGCGATAGACGAGATGACGCGCGGCCTCGATCTGCGTCGCGATGTCGGCCAGCATGAACTGGATTCCCTGGAATGTCGCTATGGCCTGCCCGAACTGGTGGCGCTCCTTGACGTAGTTCAGCGCGTAGTCGAATGCCCCTTCGGCGATCCCGAGCGCCTGGGCGCCGATGCCCGGGCGTGAGCGGTCGAGCACCGCGAGCGCGATCTTGAAGCCCGCGCCTTCATCGCCCAGCCGGTTGGCGGCGGGCACCTTTACGTCTTCGAGGACGATCTGCGCTGTCGGCGAGCCGCGTATGCCGAGCTTGTGCTCGAGCTTCGCGACCGTCCACGGACTCGCTTCGCGCTCGAGGACAAACGCCGAGATGCCGCGGTGGTCGCTGCCGGGTTGGGTTTCGGCGAAGACGACGAGCGTGCCGGCAACGCTGCCGTGCGTGATGAACTGCTTGGTTCCGTTGAGCACGTACTCGTGGCCGTACTTCTTCGCGCGGGTCTTCATCGCCGCGGCGTCGGAACCGCTGCCGGGCTCGGAAAGCGCGTACGCGGCGATCTTCTCGCCCGACGCAAGCGGCGGGCACAGCCTCTTTTTCTGCTCCTCAGATCCCGCGACGAGGATCGGATAAGAGCCGAGGGCCTGCACCGCGAGTATCAGCGACGAGCTGGCGCATGCTTTCGCGATTTCCTCGATGCCCATACAGATCGTGACGCTCGAACCGGAGATGCCGCCGTACTCCTCGGGAAACGGGATGCCGAGGATGCCGTTCTCCGCGAACAGCGTCTCGATATCCTTCGGATACTCTCCGGTCTGATCGATCTCGGCCGCGCGCGGAGCGACGCGGTCCTGAACGAGCTCGCGGATCGTGTCGCGGATCGCGACCTGCTCGGCCGTGAACTCGAAATCCATCTCTGAGGCTGATTATCCGGCCTTGAGTAATTCGCGGGCGATGACGATGCGCTGCACCTGGTTTGAGCCTTCGTAGATCTGCAGGGCCTTGGCGTCGCGAACATGGCGCTCGAAGGGGCTGCCCGCGACTGCACCTTCGTGGCCCGCGATCTGCAGCGCGTCGAGCGCCACCTGCATCGCGGTATCGGTGCAGTGAAGCTTTGACATCGACGCCTCGCGAGTGAACGGCTTGCCCCGGCTGCACAGCCACGCGGCCCGATACGCAAGCAGGCGCGCAGACTCGACCTTCGTCGCCATGTCTGCAAGTGAGAAGTCATCGCCTTGGCCGGCGAGCCGGTCAAGGACGTCGACGTCGCCTTTTGAATTCTCGTGGCCGCGCTCGCGCATCAGCGTGCGCGCCTCGTCGATCGCGGCCTGCGCGATGCCGAGCGCCTGACCCGAGATGCCGATGCGACCGGAGTCCAGCGCGCGCATCGCGATGGTGAAGCCGTGGCCCTCGCGACCGAGGCGGTGGGATTCCGGAATGTTCACATCCTCGAGGACGAGCTCGCCGGTGGGAGACCCGTTGAGACCCATCTTGCCGAACACCTGGCCGATGCGGACCCCGTCCGCGTCGGCGGGCACCAGGAACGCGGTGATCCCGGCCGCCTTCTCGTCCGGCCCGGTTCTGGCAAAGACCACGTAGAGCCCGGCACGGCCGATGTTCGTGATGAACACCTTCGTCCCGTTGAGGACATATCCGCTTCCGTTGCGGCGGGCCGTCATCTTCAGCGCCGCGGCATCCGACCCTGACGCCGGCTCGGTGAGGGCAAACGCCCCCAGCAGCTGGCCCGAAGCCAGTTGCGGCAGCCACTTGCGTTTCTGGTCCT
>Ga0209376_1000161_pt1 | contig 72609 bp, 74 predicted proteins | sample GraSoiAngelo_134_FD_185891 | JGI IMG/M metagenome (GOLD analysis project Ga0209376, IMG submission 185891) | Grasslands soil microbial communities from the Angelo Coastal Reserve, California, USA - 14_0929_05_30cm (SPAdes) (version 2) | ecosystem: Environmental > Terrestrial > Soil > Grasslands ... | reverse complement strand
TGTGTACGTGTTCAAGCGTCACGTATTGATTGCGCGAGCGCTCCTTAAAAAAGACGTCCGGCGGCTTATTGTTGATCTGCCGGTCGACGTTGCCGTTGTCGAAGGTGTAGCGGCCAAACAAGATGTCTTTCTCGGAAAAGTGATCATCGATCCGGCCCTGCGCGAAGTATTCATCGGTGGGTTGGCTTCTCGTGAATGAGTACTCGGCAACGCCGCCCCCGAGCACCCGCCCGTTCGCCCGCGGGAACAAAATCTGTACTAGTGAACTAACCGCGCCAGTAGCCGAATTGCGTGCGTTATCGTCCAGCACGTTCGTTAAGCCCGTTACTCCCAGCCGCTCCTTGATGGCCTCGAAAGCCCCGAAGAAAAACGTCTTATCCTGCCGAATCGGCCCGCCCAGTGTTCCCCCGAATTGATTGCGCTTAAAAGGCGGAATGCGATTTGTCGCCGGATCAAAGTAGTTCTTCACGTCCAGCGCCGAATTGCGCAGATACTCAAACAAGTTTCCACGGAGCTTGTTAGTTCCCGACCGCGTAATCGCATTGATGATGCCGCCTGAAGATCTGCCGAACTCCGCCGAATAAGAATTCGTCAGCACCTGGAATTCCTGCACGGTCTCCACGCCCAGCAGCACGCCGGCCACCGACCCCGGCGTTTTGTTGTAAACATTGTTGATGTCAGAGCCGTCCAGCAGGAAACTGTTCTGCTCCGGCCGCGCACCGTCAATAGTAATTTTCTTTCCACGTCCACCCACTGCGTCGCTTCCCGCCGCGACCGCGGCGTTCACACCTGGCAACAAAAGTGCCAGCTCCTGAAACGAGCGCCCATTGAGCGGCAGATCATTCATCTGCGAGCGGTTCACGGTCCCGCTCAGCGCTGCGGAAGCTAGATCGATCGGCGGGGCCTCGGCGCTAACGTTTATGCGTTCAACGCCGCCGGTAATTTCCAATTTGACGTCCAGCACCGCATCTTGCCCGATCGTCAACTTAATGCCCTTCAGCACCACCGGCTGAAAGCCCGCCACCTTAACGCGCAGCTCATACTCTCCCGGAGGCAACAGTGGTTCGCGATAGCGGCCCTTATCGTCCGTAATAAGAGCTCGCACCGCGCCTTGTTCGGCGTTGCGGATCTCGATCGCCGCGCCAGGAACAAAGCCCCCGGACGGGTCGTACACTGTGCCTTGTAAGCTGGCCCCTACCGTTTGGGCCAAACAGCTGCTGGTATTGACAACCAATGAGAGAAATAGCACTCCCCAGGCAGCTCGCATAGCACACTCCTTTCACACAAAACTAGCAGTCTGTTTTCGGTACGATACGCCCAAAATCGTCCCAACGGCCATAGAAATGAATTCCCGCCAAGTCTGCTGCCAAAAGACATCCGCGGACGCGGACATTCCACTGCTCAAACCTTGCTTGCAATTCCCCGAAGGAATGCACTGATACCGTAACGTGCTCAGGATAGCTATTACCCTCTGGTGTCCCACTCGAAAGAGTTTCTGTGCTTCTCGGACACAGCAGCATCCGAATCACCGAACGCCATTACGCACCTTGGACGCGCTCGCGACAAGAGCAAATCGAGGCTGATTGAAGGCCGCTTGGAGTAATGCCCCTGTCGTGCTCACAGATGGGAAGGGTACACCAGAGTTGCAGGGAAAGACTGGTCAGCTTAACTGAATGAAGTGCACGAGGCCACGTACGTTATGCTTGAGCGCTAGACGCTGACCGGATTCCACGAGATCAATTCAGTCCATGTACGGACAAGGCTCGGCGATATCTCCGAGATTACGAACCACCCGCCCTAAACCCAGGCTATGGCTCCCTATAACAAACTAATGAGACTTGATTGCATAGCACTGCACTTCGCTATTACGCCTCGATCTTTTCGGCGGCAGCGTCCCACACGACCGCGCTTCTACGGAAATAAGATTCATTCGCCATGTGGCAGGCCAGCGCAGCATGGTGGCCGAATACCACATCTTCGACAACTGGCTGGCGGGTGCGCACAGCTTGGAAGAAGTTCCAGAGATGCGGTTTGAGCTCTCCGGAGGAAACCGAGCTGTAGCTGAAGCCCTCCGAAATTGTTTCTTTGCCCGGCGCTAGGTCATGCTCTTCGTGCCATTCCTTGACATATTCTTCGCGTAATTCCTTAGGAAAACTCTGGGCGTAATAGCTTGGAGATTCGTCGTTACCACTTTGCGGAAGATAATTGATGGTGTGCCCCGAAACTTCGAGGATGCCCTTCGAACCCAAAAAACGGTAACCATCATGAGTTTCGGTGCCGAGGTTTAGTCGTACGTACACAGGATGTGGGCCATAATCGAACAGTGCGGCGTGAACATCCGGCATGTTGCGCCCGTCCTTCCAGCGCAGGATCCCGCCTGTTGCCAGGGCCCGCCTTGGAGGCTCGTTCAAGCCGAGCATGAAGAGCATGCCGCTGATGAGGTGAACCATAAGATCGCCGGCGACACCGGTCCCGTATTCCTTCCAACAGCGCCAACGCGCAAAGAGTTTGGGATCGAACGGACGTTTTGGCACGTCGCCCTGCCAGGTTTCCCAATCGACCGTCTGCGGAGAAAGATCGCGCGGCAGAGGATACTGCCAGGCTCCATCGGGACTGTTTCGTCCAAGTGCGACCTCGACCATCATTAATTCACCGATAACGTTTTTTTCAAGGAGTTCCTTTGCTTTCGCGTACAGAACCGAACTGACACCTTGGGAGCCGATTTGCACGATACGGCCGCTGGATTTAGCGGCTTTGACCATTTCCAGGCCGTCAACCGCTGAATGCGACATGGGCTTCTCGCAATAGATGTCTTTTCCTGCGAGAACGGTAGCGACAACGATTTTCTTGTGCCAGTGATCAGGCACAGCCGCGACAATGCAGTCGATTTCCCTGTTGTTCAGAAGTTCCTGGTAGCGTCTTGTTGTCGAGACGCCGGCACCGACGATTTCCTTGGCCAGGCGATGTCTGCCGTCATAAAGGTCACACGCAGCAACGCATTCGACTCCCGGCAGCTGAATGGAATTTCTGAGCAGATCGGAACCTTGCATGCCAATGCCGATAATGCCGAATCGTACGCGGTCGCTGGGCGGCACCTCCAGATAGCCGGCTGCTTCGAGGCGCGAGTCTCCGAGAAACACGCTTTTTGCGGCAGACATAGCCACGGCCGCACCTGCACTGCGCTGGAGGAATTTCCGCCGGGTGAGATTTTTTATCATTGTCTGTTCCTTGCCTCCGCAATCGATGAAGTCTCTGATCTAAACGTGTTTAAGCCAAGAAGACCATAATCGCGGGGGTACCAACGGCGGTATATTGGCCGGCGAAGGACAGGGCGCCCGTCTTCCGGTTGATTCGATACGTCGTGATTCCATCAGCTCTTTGATTACAAGAGTAGAGGTAGTTCCCCGCGGGATCGATACTAAAGCTGCGCGGATAGTCGCCCCGAGTCCATTCCTCTGCGGCAAACGCAAGTCTTCCGTCATCGTCGATCGAGAACCACGCGATGGTGTCATGCAGCCGGTTCGCAGCATAGAGAAATCTTCCGTTTGAGGAGATCATAACTTCCGAAGTAAAATTTGTCCCTTTGAAGTCTTTGGGCAACGTTGAAACGGTTTGCTTCGCCGTCAACTTTCCCATTTCAGCGTCATAGTCGTATGTTACCAACGTCGATCCTTCCTCTTGAAGCGAGTAAAACCATTGCCCGCTGGGATGAAAAGCGAAGTGGCGCGGCCCGTCGCCGGGAGGCAGCGTTACGCTGGCCGGATTGGCTTGAGAGAGTTTGCCCGTCTCCACATCGAACTTCCAAATGAAGATCTGGTCCAATCCAAGATCGCTCGCCAGGACGAACTTACCCGCGGGATCAGCCTGAATCATGTGTGCGTGCGGCTTATCATGGCCGCTGATGGCAAAGCTTCCAGGAGGTGCGCTGGTTGCACGGATTGAACCTATCGTGCCGCTGTTGTGAATGACATCAGTAGCGACGCCGAGCTCGCCGTTCGGGCGCACAGGGAGTACTGCTACCGTTCCGCCGTGATAGTTGGCTACGAAGACGTGCTTGCCAGAAGGGTGGACGCTTAGATGGGCAGGGCCCGCTCCTTCGGAACTGACGGTATTTAATATCGTAAGACGCCCCGTTGGCCGATCAATCGAATAGGCGCTGATAGAGCCGGCGTTAGTGCGCTTGTAATTGGAGATCTCGTTCGCTGAATACAAGTGCGTTCGGGAAGGATTGAGAGCCAGCCATGACGGGTTCGAGTCACTAGGAAAGACGTCGCGTTGTCGCAGAGCCCCCGTCGCAGCATTCATCTCGAATAGGTAAATTCCCTGCCCACGACCGATAGCGCCCTCCGGACCTTGCGGAGAGCTGTAAGTACCCACGTAAGCCAGAACCGGCCTCCCGAGAGACATGAATCCCCGCCCTGTTAAGGCGATGGCCGCAGCGCCTCGTAGGAACTCGCGGCGCGAGCTTTTGCCGAGACGGTGACATTGCATCAGCAGATCCTCCGCTTGATCTTCATCGGACGGCACACCGCGGATGAAAGAGAGGTGGCACACTTTGCTCATTTGTCGTGGGAGGAGTCACAATCCTAGCCTGTTCCAACCGACAATAGCCAACCTCGATCTCACCATGGAGTTCAACAAGCAATTCAGCTTGCCGGTGGTCCTTGGGATAGAAACATCCGCGGCTGAGGACGAGATCCATTGGATGTTGCCCTTGCAGTCGGAGAGCTTTCGGCGTTTCGCGGTGTGGTCGGAAAGTTCATAGTCGGGGAAGATAGCCCCTGGAACGATGTCAGGTCGCATGGGAAATCCTCAAAGATTGTCCACTCCTCAAGTTTAATGCCTCAACCGAGTCCGTTGCGCCGCCACCTTCTATATCAGCACCAGATCCAACCCCAACATATGCCACTCCGCCAGTGATTTCGGGAATTACCCGCACGGTCGCGGGCACATACGACTTTCGTCACGATCCACTCGCTACGTATCTCCGGTCTTGTGACCAGGTGCCACGTACTTTTCCGAAGTGCAATCAATAGGCGAGTCAAGCAGCACTGCCAACTCAGCACAGCAGTCGCTTCCGACACTAGGATAATAGTATCTAGCTACCTCGTCAGCAAGACTTGGAGCGTATGCCGGCGAGGCGCACTGCAAACTCGTTCGTCTCGTATTGGCTTCTCAGGTGGCTTAATGCCCCTCATTGCCCCGAGTGTTTTTATCTCGTTGAATTAAAAGTTTGGTAGGGGCGGTGGGGATCGAACAGAACGCCCTAACATTTCTACGCGATTACAAACGAGCTGCGCAACTCAGGAAAACATACCAGACCATTCATCAAATATTCATCGACGGACCCAAACACCAGCAAACAGAGCAAAGCGGAACCAATAAGAGCGATTATTTATCTTATTGATTCCGCTAGGCATAGTTAGGGTCCCTTTGGCGGCGTTGGTTCAGGTTCCGGTTACGAATCGGCTGCTCTACCACTGAGCTACCTCGGCCCTTGATAATAAAGACTTTATTCCGCTGCTTGGCCTTTTGCGTACAACTTGCGTTCTTCTCTCCGGGTTTCAGCGCAGCATTACATCACTGCTAATCGGAAATGCTCCACTCGCTCGGAACCATCCTGTGCTCTACTGACAGGCGATCGCCACGCTTCCGCTTCTGAAACACTCACGCTTTTCCTGACGTGCCCAAGAAAATCCGATCGCGCACCAGATTGAAAGTAAGACGCAAAATGATTTTAGCTTTGTCTGATTCCTTTCGCAAGGCCTTGAATTTACGCGTTTTGGCGGCGAGCATGGCGTTTAACTGCCAGTAGGCCGAAAAAACCTCCACAACGAAGAGAGGCCATCCTGAGAATTCTATATTGACCGTGAGGCTAAATATTTAATGACTATAAGTGGCGAAGACGTAACCCTTCAGTGTCATTTAGAAGTACTCCGTCTGTTGTCCGCGGAAACCCCATCAACGGGAATGCAGCCGCTCGAAAATCGGTTGCTCTGTGATTGATGCTAAAGGGCTTATCACGATTGGGGCTGCTGGAGTGGCTAGACACTGACCCCGGAAAATTCTATTTCCGGCTGATCCCCGCCGCCCTGCTGTTTTTCGCGATGGCGCTGGAGTGGCGCCATTTGCCGAACGACTCGCGGTACTTCTACCCGATCGCAGTGGTTTTCATATGCAGCGCTGAGCGGGCTGGCAGGCACTCATAAGCCTTATCAGGAGTGGCTGGCAGCGCGATTGCCCTGGACGCGCGGCGAGATCGAGTATCTTTTTATTATCAATGCGGGGATTTATTTGCTCTTGGAGGTGATTTGCGAGCGGTTCTCCCTATCGCAAATGCGCGCCGTAGGTAAAGCGTTCCGATTTGTGATACCTGGACATGTGCTGACCTCATTGTTTTTTTTAGGGCTGGAGGCAACCGGAAGATGGGAAGGTCAACTGAACGATCGGTTGATGAAGAGGGAAGCGCGTGTTTTTGAAATGCTGCTGCCAGCAGCGGCGCTGCTATTTGTGTACGGAAGCATTCGCAAGCAGATGAAGAACTATTTCGTCGTCGGAATGATATTTCTTGGGATCGGGCTGGTCCGGCTGCAAGAAGACATCTTCAAGCAGAAGTCGCGCTGGCCCATCCTGCTGCTGATTCTGGGTTCCTTGCTGATGGTGAGTGCGACGCGATACTCGGCCATCAAAATGGCCGTGGCGCGGATGGCCCGGCGCGGGGAATGAAAGCACGGAATAAGCTCCATTAGGACTGCAATTCCCACCTTTTTTTGTCGCTATACCTTAATGAGGGGAAGTGATTGCCAACAGGCCCCCGGCAGAATTGCCGGACGGCCGGGGCGGCCCTCGAAGGAGTGCGACTATGGCTAAACAAACGGGCAAGCGTTCCTGGCGGTGGAGCTGGCCACTAGGAGTAGCGCTCGCATTCGGGAGTATTGTTGCGACCGGGTGCGACAGCGACGGGAGTCCGTTCATTACGTCGCTTCAGCCATTTTACACCCAGCTAGATTTGGAGGCCGATTCCAGATTGAACGGAATTTGGAGTGACAAAGAAGGAGACGTGACGTTCTCATTCAAAGAAAGAAAGGAGGAGGGGAAGGAGAAGGAGTACAAGCTGGTGGTGAAGGAAAAGGACGGAGAGCAGGAAGTGTCGGGAGAATTCGAGGCCCACGTCGTGCGGCTGGGCGCTTTTGATTTTATGGACATTTATCCCCAGAGCAGCAAGGAGGGGAACGAGTTTTACCGCGCGCATTTTACCCGCGCACATACCATCGCGCGCTTGGAGATCAGTCAGGACTCGATCCAGATGGCATTCTTGAGCGCAAGGTGGCTGAAGGCGAAGATGGACGAAAAAAGCGTCGATACTCCGTGCGTGAAGGTGGATGATACGCTGATGCTGACCGGAACGACGGAGGAAGCGCAAGAGCTCGTGTTTTCCCATGCGAACGACGATGGAGCGTTTGCCGACTCGCTGTTACTGGAGAAGCAGCGGATCGAGAAGGAAGAGCAATGAATGCCGTGGAGATTCAGCAAGCTGGGATGCAATCGACAGTGGGACGAGACTGCCGGGGGGCTCCCGACAAGGCGTGCAAACGACTGGATAGCTGAAAAGAGATCTCCTGTTATCTGCGTCGCTCGGTCTCGCGTGTGCAGAGATGGGAGAGGAATGAAGGGCTGCCCATCCTCATGTCACCAGCACGCGCGTGGCGTCACGGTATACCCGTACCGGGAGAAACTGGACGAGTGGTGGCGAGGGGCGCAAGTGCAGAGCATTGGATGCTAATTGGGAAATGGGATCGAGGAGCTTGCCGGTTTTCAGGCCGAGGTTCGTCGTTTCCGGAATTCGTCGTGTTAACGCTTCATGCGTGGACGAGCTCGCGCCGTTTTAGCCTGGGAAGAGTCTTGATGGATTTTCCTACCTTCTCCTGGGCGAGCCGCAAGTCGTGGAGGCTCTGTAGATTCAGCCAAAACTGAGCGCTCGTGCCAAAGAAATGAGCGAGGCGCAGGGCAGTGTCACCCGTGATGGCGCGCGTTCCGTTCAAGATTTGCGTGATGCGATTGGTCGGCACGTTGATCTTTCGCGCCAGTTCAGCCGCGCTCATATCGAGTGCTTCCAGTTCTTCAGCCAAGTGTTCACCCGGATGGATAGCGGTCAGTGCCATCGCGATGCTCCTAGTGATAGTCAACAATCTCTACGTTTGACGGCCCCGGTGAGCGGTCGGCCCACTCGAAGCAAATCCGCCATTGATCGTTAATGCGGATGCTGTACTGGCCTTTGCGGTCGCCTACCAGCGCTTCAAAACGGTTCCCAGGCAATGCGGAAAGGTCCCTCAGCGACGTAGCCGCTTCCATGCGATCAAGCTTCAAGCGCGCGGATCGTTCAAATCCAGAGAATGCCTTGACCTGTTTCCCGGCGGCGAATTCTCTGGTCCTCTTGTCCCGATAGCTGACGATCACTAACGCAAAAATACCATTAAGTACGCGTTACGTCAAGCGTAAGGATCGACGAAACGTGAAGCTTATAAGCTGGATTAAGCGAGCGATTCCCGACTCTGGACTGCCATCAAACTGCCATCAACGATCCCAAATCCAAGCAAAAAAAGGCAAATGGACTCAGTAGCCAGAAGCGGCCATCTGATTGATTTCGTTAGGCAAAGTTAGGAAACGTTTTGCTGCCTTGGGCACAGCTTCGATTACGAATCGGCTGCTCTACCACTGAGCTACCTCGGCCCGCTCCAATCACAATAGCATTCGCTGAAAATTACTGTCAATTCATCCGCGAATATGGCGTCCTTTCAGCGCGAGAAGGGATACATCGCCCAGCCGATTCCCACGCCGATCAAAAGAAAAAGAAGCAGGGACCACACGATATATTTTGCGCGCTCGATCGGCTGCCGGCGGCTTAGGAAGCCAAACGCAATGGAAATCAGCAATGCGAAAAGCAACATGGATTGCAAATGGCTGAGCTTGAACCCCATTCCTGCGTTCATGCTTTGCGTCCTCGCGCCGCTTCATACGCGTGCAGCGCCGACAAAAGGTTCAGCATACCGGCCGTGGCGAGAAAGCGCGTGCCGTAATCGCCGCCCGCGTGCGAGACGTCCGCGCCGCCGGTTTCGAGCGACCGGGCCAGTAGATAAAACGTGCCCGTGCCCAAATCCGCCAGATAGCCGAGCGAATCGAACGCATCGTTGCCCCTCGAGCTAAACACGTTGCCGCGCATCCCTGCGCCAAGAATCACGAGTGTGCCCACGGTCAGAAAACACATCGCCGCGCGGCCCCACATCTTCAAGAGAGCGTGACCCAGCCCGGGCACAAGCCACCCCGCCACGCCGATGACGTATGCCATCGTCTCATGCCTGTAATCTGGCGACAGAGCTCCCGGCGTCGTTGTGTCGCGCGTGGAATCGTGCTGTGGAGCTACCGGCGCTGTCGTCTCGTCTGCCATTCCTCTCCCTTCCACTTTCAGGTTACGCAAGCAACGCCAGGATTTCGTTCTGGATCGCCCCGGTCACGCGCGCCTCACCCTCGCCGACAAACACATTCACTTCGCTGCGCACGCCAAATTCCGGCAGATAGATTCCCGGCTCCACTGAATTGCAAGTGTTCGGGATCAAGTGCCTAACATCATGTGTTTCGAGTCCGTCCATATTTACTCCGTTGCCGTGCACTTTTTCTCCGATGCTATGCCCGGTGCGGTGGAAGAAGTACTTTCCGTAGCCTGCTTTTTCAATCACGCGGCGCGCCACTTTGTCCACCTGCCATCCTTGCAGTGGCTTTCCCGCGGCAACGTGTTTGCGGATCAAGTCGGTCGCCGTGTCGCGCGCCTCGCGCACCACGCCAAAGACCTTCGCATATTTCTCCGGCACTTTTGCGCCAAGATAACCCATCCAGGTAACATCGTAATAAACGCTTCCAGACGTTTTCTTCTTTCCCCAAACGTCCATCAACAGCAAATCGCCTTCGCGAATCGGCGAAGCGGATTCCGCCGTCGGTCCATAGTGCGGATCGCTGGCATGCGCGTTCACTGCAATGTCGGGGCCTTCCTCGGTCCAAATTCCCGCCGCATCGAATTCCTTCAGGATCCAGTTCTTCAAATCGAATTCCGTCAGCGTCTTTTTCTCGCGCACGCTCTTCGCGGCAAGCTGGAAAGCTTCCCGCACGATCCGGTCGATGACCACTCCGGCGGAAAGATGCGATTCGAGCTGTGCGGCGCTCCAGCGGGCTTCGTATTTCTGTACGAGGTCTGCAGAACTGACAACCTTCGGGCCAGAGCCGCGCACCAGCTCAATCGTCCCCGCGTCCACTATAGCTACATAGGGGATCGCGTTTTTCGGCGAATACTGCATCGCCACGTTCTTCGCGCGGCCAAACATCTTTTTCAAATTTTTTCGCAGTTCCTCCTGCGCCGAGTAATACAGCGTCTCCCCTGGCAACGACGCCAGCGATTGCGTCTCAATCTTGTGCACCAGCTTCTTTGGCGTTCCCTTGGCCGGAACGAAGTAGAACCACCTGCGCGTTCTCATGCCGTCCGGCAAGCTTAGGATGTGTTGCGCGATGGGATCGCGCCCGCGAAAATCATAAAAAAGCCAGCCATCGATCCCGGCGGCTTGCAAATCGCTCTGCATTCCCTGAATATCTGTGCTCATTGGGGAGTTAGCTCCATCGTCCGGACAAGATTCAACTGTTACGCCTCAAGCGTCCTGCACCAACAGCCCAAGGATCTGCTGCCGGGTCACACCGCGGATTTCAATGCGTTTCGTGCGGCTTCTTTCACCGCTCAGAATTCTAACAGCCGCCCTGGACGTTTTCAAAAGTTGCGCCAGGAATTCCACCAGCGCCTCGTTTGCACGGTCTTCCAAAGCCGGCGCTTGCAGCCGAACCTTCAGCGCGCCTCCCATTTCTCCGGCGATCTCCTCTTTGCTCGCCCTCGGCTGCACTCGCACGAGAAAGCTCACTGCGCCTTCCCGCTCTTGGATCTCCAGCATCTGACTCCTGACGATTCCCTATTTCGCTTCACGCGTCCCAAAGATCGCCGTCCCTACGCGCACTTCCGTCGCGCCTTCTTCGATCGCTACCTCAAAATCATGTGACATCCCCATAGACAACACAGGCAAGGTGACGCCAAGTTTCTTCGCTACGTCCTCTCGTAATCCTCTCAACCGCCGGAAATACGGCCGGACCTGCTCCGCCTTTTCCAGAAACGGAGGAATACACATCAGCCCCGCAAGCCCCAATTGAGGCAGATCGACAATCCTTTCCGCCAATGCAGAAAGCTCGTCGATTTCCACTCCACTCTTCGTTTCCTCCGGCGCCACTCGCACTTCGATCAACACACGTAATTTGCCTATGGTGCCGGCGTCAGCCCGCGTGCGATCCAGCCGCTGCGCAATCGCAAAATCATCCACGGAGTCTATGCTGTGAAAAAGTCTCGCCGCACGCGCCGCCTTGTTACTTTGCAAATGTCCGATCAGGTGCCACGTCGCCGCCAGTCCATCCGTCCCCGCGCGCTTCCCTTCCCACTCCTGGACGCGGTTTTCCCCAAAGTGCCGAATCCCCGCCTCATACGCCTCGCGGATAGCGCTCGCCGGATGCGTCTTCGACACCGCGATTAGCGTGATCTCTCCCGCCTTCCGTCCCGCGCGCACCGCCGCGCCAGCGATTCTCTCTTGAATTTGCTGCAGATTTTCCCGTACTGAAGTTGGTGTCATGTTTGAAGTCGAATCCTAGCATGCTGGCATTTGCAGCGCAGAGTCTCTGCGGTTAGACTGGCTTTCGGCCGCTGATGCACCTGCGGTCACGCTAAAAATGACCGCTCCCGGAAAACTTATCGCCGTCGAAGGCATCGATGGCAGTGGCAAGCGCACGCAAGTCGAACGTCTCACTCTTGCTCTCAAAGCTCGCGGCTACTCTATTTATTCCACTGGCTTTCCTCAATACGAATCCTGGTTTGGCAAGATGGTCGGCCAGTTTCTGAATGGCGATCTCGGTTCGCTCGAGAATGTCGACCCGCATTTCACCACTCTCCTTTATGCCGGCGACCGTTTCGAAGCCAAGCCTAAGTTGGAGGCGGCCCTGAACAACGGCCAAATTGTCCTTGTGGATCGCTATGTCGGTTCGAATCTCGCGCACCAAACCGCTCGCGTGCCCTCGGAGAAGCGCGCGGTTTTTCTGGAATGGATCGAGCATCTGGAATATGGGATTTATGGACTGCCGAAGGAGGATTTAGTGCTTTATCTCCGCGTTCCGGCGATGGAAGCGCAAAAGCTGGTGGCTCTGAAATCGGCGCGCAGTTATACCTCGGCGCAAAAAGATTTGCTGGAAGCCAGCTTGCGGCACCTTGAAGACGCCGCGCAGATGTACGACTCGCTATCGAAGCGGCCGAACTGGAATACGATTGAGTGTTTCGACACGAAGCGCAATCAAATGCGCCCTGCCGAGCACATCGCCAGCGAAGTTTCCGGCATCGTTCTGTTATCACTCTCTGCGCTGGCCAAAAAGGAAGCGCGATAGACCATGGGCTTTCAGGAATTTCTAGGCAACGAACGAATTGTCGCGGCGCTGCGGGGTGCCCTTCGCACAAAACGCGTTCCGCACGCGTTGCTTTTCACCGGACCGCGCGGCGTCGGCAAATTCACTCTCGCTCGAATGTTCGCGCAGGCCGCGAACTGCGAACGCGTCACCGACGACTTCTGCGGCGAGTGCCCCACGTGCCATCGCATCTCCTTGCTCGCCAATCCCCAAACGTTGGTCGAGCAAGGACTCGTCGAGCGCGGCGAGAGCGCCGAAGCAGCCACTGTCGAGCGTGTACCCCTAATTTTGCAGACGCACCCCGACGTTTGGGCGCTCGTCCCCGATCCCGTCCGGCTGAAGAGTCCTGTCGCGCGACCTATGTTGCGTGTGGGCCAGTTGCGTGCCGTTCAGCGCGCCGCCTACTTTCAACCGATGGGCCGCCGCCGTGTTTTCATCCTGGACGGCGCAGAGACGATGCGCTGGGATGTAGCCAATGTTTTCCTGAAAATTCTCGAGGAGCCTCCCGGCTCGGCCACCCTCATCCTCACCGCGCCCTCGCCATATGCTCTTCTGCCGACGATCGTCTCGCGCTGCCTGCAATTTCATTTCGCGCCGCTTCCGCAACCCGCTGTGGAGAAAATCCTGAAAGAAAAAACCAACCGTAAACCCGCCGAAATAAAGCTCGCCGCGCAGCTCGCCGAGGGCAGACCGGGCCTCGCCATCGAAATGGATGTCGATGCAGCCGCTCAGCGCCGCAGAAACACGCTGCGTATCCTCGAACGTGCCGCACACGGCCAAGGCTTCGCCCAGCTATTTTCTGATACCTCGGCTCTCGCCAAGGACCGCGATTCCTCCTTTGAGGATCAGCTCGGCGTCTTTTATGGCCTGCTCACCGATCTCCTTGAAATTACGTCCAAAGTGAAAGAGCCGGTCCTCCGCAATGCTCCGCTCGCGATAGAATTGCAATTGCTCGGCAAAACGGTGGATTCCGCGTGGGTTCGCCGCGCTATTGCTGGTTTTGACGAAATTTACGCCGGGGCGCGGCGCAATTTGAACCGCCAACTCGGCCTCGACGCTCTGGCGGCATCACTTTCGCCCTCGGTTTCGCGGCGTCCCGCGCCTGACGCGCGCCGATAAATATTCGCCAAATGCATTATTAAATGGTTAGACTGTAACCCGCGGCGTTTCGCGCGCATCTTAGACAGCAGATATTCCACACTCCTAGGTTAGAAGGAGCAGTCATGGTGAATCGCCGTATGTTTCGTCCGGGTTTTCCGGACGTCAAGGAGCCGAGCATTCCCCGCCCTCAGCACAACGGCCCTATCCCGAGCAAGAAGCCAGCGCCGCCGGAAACGACCCACGCCGAGAACTTCTACTGGGTCAAACAGATGCAGTCTCATACTCCGATGGCGGTCGTTCTTGAGGATGGCGAACTACTTCGCGGCACGGTCGAATGGTACGACCGCGATTGCATCAAGCTTACGCGCCAGGGCAGCCCCAATCTGCTCATTTTCAAGCGCGTGATCAAGTATGTCTACAAGGACGGCGAGGAATCCGCCCAAGGCGGCGACGAGTAAGCGCACTATTTGTAAAGTGAGTGTCCGGCGGTTGCCCCGAAAGTGAGTAGCGCCTTTGCGGCCAGCGACCCGTTCTCGTTGAAAATTTCGCATTCCGTCACGATAAAATTTCGGCCCGCGCGCAAAACGCGTGCATCCGCCTTGATGCGCCCGCCCGGCACCGGCTCCAGATAATTAATACTCAGCTCCACGGTAGCGATCTCCGTCCCTTTGGGTATCGCTGTGTAGGCCGCAATCGCCGCCGTCGTATCCGCCAGCGCTGCCAGAATTCCTCCGTGCACCACGCCATGAACCTGCTTGTGGTTAGGCTTCACGTCCAGCCGGAAAATGGCCCGTCCCGCGTGCACGCTCTCCACGTCGAATCCCAGAAGCTCCGTCGAGCGGCTCTCTCTCATCCGCCGCCGCACGAGTTCCGTGACCCGTTTCTCTTCTTTCGACATTTTCTTGGCCATCGCGTTTTTCGCCCGTCAATAAGCCGTCAGTCCTCCATCCAGTGGAATCGCGGCCCCGGTAAGCCACGACGATTGGTCCGAAGCCAGGAACACCGCCATCTCCGCCACATCCATGGGCTGCCCGAATCGCCCCAGCGGGATCGACGACAACCGCGCTTTGCGCTTCGCTTCTCCCTGCTCGCTGTCGTCGAAGAGTCCCTTCACCAATTCCGTCTCCACGATCGAAGGGCAGATGCAATTCACGCGTATGTTCTCGTGTCCGTGATCGATGGCCATCGCTTTCGTCAGCATCGTCACGCCGCCTTTCGACGCGCAGTACGCCGCGCGATCCTTCATCGCCACCAGTCCAAGCACGGACCCGATATTCACGATCGCTCCGCCGCCGCATTTTCGAAACTCCGGCAGCACCGCCCGCGACGTCAAAAATGGTCCCTTCACATTGACCGCAATTACGCGGTCCCACTCTTCCTCGCTGATCCCCTCTACCGTGGACACGTGCAGCGCGCCTGCATTGTTCACCAGTATATTCAGCCGCCCGAATCGCTCCACAGTTCCTGTCACGGCGCGTTCAACGTCTTTGGCGCGGCTCACGTCGCACTCCATCGCCAGCCCCGCGCCACCCTGCTTCTGGACTTCGCCGATCACCTCGCGGAGCTTTTCCAACCGCCTTCCCGCCACTGTCACGCTCGCGCCTTCCCGCGTAAACGCCAGCGCGATTGCTCGCCCAATGCCTGTGCCGCCGCCGGTAATCAGCGCCACCTTGCCGGAAAGTCGTGTCACGGAATTCCTTTTCCTCGCGTCTAATGGGATGCTGCGGCACCGTGTTGCGGCGCGGTGCGGGTGGGCGCGACTCTAGCATCCGGGTTGCCTCTCCCGCAAGCCGCCGAAATCCGAACTGTTGTATCGTAGCGGCTCTCATTCACGCGACGGAGACTCGTACCTCACCTTATGCGCATCGGTATCACCTGCTACCCCACTTACGGCGGCTCCGGCGTCGTCGCCACCGAGCTTGGCATGGAACTCGCCGCGCGTGGCCACGACATTCATTTCATCAGCTATGCCCCGCCCATCCGCATGAACCCCAACGATCCGCGCATCCATTTCCACGAAGTCGAAGTCGTCTCCTACCCGCTCTTCGACCACCCCCCCTACACGCTGGCGCTCGCTACAAAAATGCTCGAAGTTTTCGAATCCGAATCGCTCGACTTGCTGCATGTCCATTACGCCATTCCCCATTCCGTCAGCGCCATGCTGGCACGCTCCATGGCTGTGCCGCGGCGGCTTCCGTTCGTTACCACTCTCCATGGCACGGACATCACTCTCGTCGGCAGCAACCGCAGCTATCTTCCCATCACCCGCTTTTCCATCGAGCAAAGCGACGGCGTCACCGCCATCTCGCGCTATTTGCTAGGCCAAACTCTCAAGGAATTCGAAATCAAGCGTCCCATCGAAGTCATTCCCAATTTCGTGAACTGCGATCTCTACAATCGCACTGCCGACAAGGGGCTTGCCGCGCAATGGGCTCCCAATGGCGAACCCATCCTCATGCACCTCTCCAATTTCCGCCCTGTCAAGCGCCTTACCGACGCCGTGGAGATTTTCGCCATTGTCCGCGCCAAAATGCCCACGAAGCTCGTCCTCATCGGCGATGGCCCGGACCGCGGCGCCGCCGAATACATCGTTCGCAAGCGCTGCCTCCAGAAAGACGTCTTCTTTCTTGGCAAACAGGACGCTGTCTACGAAAAGCTCGCCGCCGCCGACCTTTTTCTGCTTCCTTCGCAGCTCGAATCGTTTGGCCTCGCGGCTCTTGAAGCCATGGCTTGTGAAGTTCCCGTCATCGCCACCAACGTCGGGGGCGTTCCGGAAGTTGTCCAGCATGGTGTGGATGGATATTTGGTGCAACCGGGTGATGTGAAGGAGGCCGCGCGCTATGCCATCGAAATCTTGTCCCGCGCCGACCGCGGCCGCGAAATGGGCAAGACCGCGCGCGTCAACGCCAAGAAAAATTTCTGCGCCAACGACGTTATCCCCGCCTACGAAAACTACTACAAACGCATCCTCAGCGAATCTTGACGAATGCTTCATCGACACGCGGCACGCGGGTGTTAGGTCCTCTTTCCAACATGCCCGCGTAGCCAAGGCACGAGTTTTTCGAATCCGAACCGGCTGGCCTTGTAAAGGTGGGCGACAAAAACGTAGGTCTCTTCGGCGTCCGCTGTGAGTCGCAGGCCGTTGATGGCAAGAAAAGTATATATGGAGGCAAAAGCCGTTCGCTTGTTGCCATCGACGAAGGCATGATTCTGCGACAGGCTCTCCCAGAGCGCGGCGGCTTCCTCGATAAAATCGGCATAATAGCCGGTCTGCGGCCGATACAGGGCGGCTTCCAACAATCCTTGATCCCTGACGCCGGGCGAGCCTCCATAGCGTTCAATCTGATCGGCGTGCATGGCCAGCACTTCGGCCACGGTCAGGTAGTCGGTCATCGAGCAAGCTTCTTGTATAACGGGCCATATTTTTCATGGCTGGCCAGGTATGCCCCCATCACGTGGGAGCGCGGCTTGGCGTTCTTGTGTTTTTCGATGAGGTCGGCAAGCGCCTCGTCTACCAGGGCTTGCAGCTGGCGGCCTTCCTGGTCGGCCAGCGCGCGCACATCCCTCAAGATTTTGGAATTGACTTGGGTGGCAAATTTCTCGCGGGTCTGTGACATGAAAGTGCTCCTCTCGGCAAAATCATGGTAACTTGACAAATCATGATATGTCAAGAATCATTCAACCGCTCTGTGCACTCACCACGTTCCAAAAGGTTTCACGGCCATTCTCGGGGATCTTAAATGGGCAAAAACCGCCCGCATTAACGCCAAGAAAGACTTCTGCGTCAACGACGTCATCCCCGCATACGAAAACTACTACAAGCGCATCCTCTCCGAATCCTGAGCTCTGACAACATTCTCCGGTGTCCGAATTTGCAACATGGGCATCCTGAAAGCGAGCATCTGGGACAAACGCATCACATACTAAGTGTTTTACAATGTGTTGGTTAACTATTGGCAGCCCTTGTGCATTATCCACGGGAAAGAGGTGGTCAACACCATGTCATTTCTTCGCGATCTGAGAGTTGCGTTCTACTCCCTCCAACGAACGCAAGGGCTGGCGATCACCGTAATCGTGACACTGGCTCTTGGCATCGGCGCCAACGCGGCGATCTTCACGCTAGTACGCGGAGTGCTTCTAAAGCCTCTTGTCAATCGCGACGAGAACCGGCTGATCTACATCCGCCAGAGCGCCCCGGGCAATAACGATGACAACACCACGTTTTCCGTGCCCGAAATCCAGGATTTGCGTGCCAGTGTTAAAACTCTGAGCGCGTTCGGCGATTTCTCGACCACCGAATTCACCATGATCGGCCCGGGTGAGCCTCGCGTAGTGCAAGCCGGCGTCGTCAGCGGCACCTTCTTTGATGTCATGGGCCTCCACCCTGTCCTCGGCCGTCTCATCGGACCCCAAGACGACGGTCCGAAGGCTGCTGGCGTCGTCGTTCTCACGTATCGTTTCTGGGCTGCCACTCTTGGAAAAGATCCTTCCGTCCTGGGCAAAACCGTCCGGCTCGACAGCGGGCTTATGGGCGATCGTTCTGCCACCGTCATCGGCGTCCTCGAACCCTCCATCCCCTACCCCCAAGATACCGAACTCATCGCCAACATCGTCACAAGTCCTCATCACCTCTCTGCAACCATGGTCACCGGCCGCGTCCATCGCATGACGGAGCTATTTGGCCGTCTCGCTCCCGGTGCCACCCTCGATCAAGCTCGCGCCGAGTTACGCTCCGTGTACGGGGCCATGACCAAAGAGCATCATGAAGCATATCCGCCCAAATCGGACTTCCAGATCAGCGCCAAGCTGCTTCGTGACCAGATCACCTCGGGCGCTCGGACCGTACTGCTGGTGCTGCTCGCAGCTTCAGCGCTCGTCTTCATCATCGCCTGTTCCAACGTGGCTAACCTCATTCTTACCCGGACGGTTCGCCGCGAGGGCGAGCTGGCTACCCGTGCGGCACTCGGCGCAAGCACGGGCGCTCTGCGGCGCATGCTGCTTGCCGAAAGCCTCCTCCTCTGTGGCGCTGGCGCTGCGGTCGGCATATGGAGCGCGCAGCCGCTGGTGGCCATCCTGGCCCGTTACGCGTCGCGGTTCTCGGTTCGCGCGCTCGATTTGACCGTCGATTCCAGCCTTCTCTGGGTAGGAGCAGCGCTGGCCGCCGTTGCCGCCGTGATTTTGGCGTTTGTTCCGCGCCTGCCGTCGGCCGACACATCCAATGGCCATAGCCTGTCAAGCGGCACCGCACGCATCACGGGCAGCACGAACCGCCGCCAGCGGATCTTCGCGGTCACGCAAATTGCTGCTTCTTTCGTGCTGCTGGCCGGTGCAAGTACCGTGATCACAACCCTGATCGCATTACAAACGGCGCAGACGGGGCTCGACATGCGCCACGTCCTCACCATCAACGTCCCCCCAATGGCCCATGGAAAAACGCCTCAGCAAGTGGTCGATTTCTACAAGGAAGCTATTCGCCGCATTGATGCTTTGCCCGGAGTGAACAAGACCGCTTTCGGTCTGGCCGTTCCCTGGCGCGACGTGGGCGGCAGTGGTTTCGGCCTGCAATTCTCCGCCGACGGGCATACTCATACCTCTGGCGAGGACCCTCGCGCGCAGTTGCGCGTCGTTTCCCCGCGATTCTTTGCTGCGCTCGGAGTACCTATCCTTAGCGGCCGCGATTTCGACGATCTCGACGGCCAAAGTAAAGAGCCAGTGGCTATCGTCAGCGAGACTCTCGCAAAGCGCATGTTCCCCAATCAGGATGCCGTCGGCCGGCATGTCTATTGGACCGACCCGGTGATGCAATTTGCTCCCGGGATTAACGCCGCGCCGCACCGCATCATCGGCGTGACTGCCGATATTGACGACGAACACGTCGTTCCCGAGCCCATCGTCACCATCTATGGCACCTTTGAAAAGGGTCCCATCTTTGGCGGCCACCTTTTCATCCACGCCAGCGCAGATCCTTATTCGCTCGTCACGCCGGTCACCCGCATTATTCGCAACATGTCCGCCGATCAGCCCGTCGAGCACGCTGCCACTCTCGAAGACGTCCGCGCGGAGGTGCTCACGCCGGACCGCTTGAACTCGCTGGTGTTCGGCGTGTTCGCGGCTGTCGCCTTGGCGATTGCCTTGGTTGGCGTCGCCGGTGTGCTTGCGTTTTCGGTCAGTGCGCGGACGCGTGAATTCGGCATCCGGCTGGCACTGGGATCGCAACCGCAGCTTCTCCTGAAAGGAGTCATCGCCGACGGCGCTGTGATGGCTGGGGCCGGCCTCCTCGCAGGCGCGGCATTCGGGTTCGTGCTCGCGCGTTTGGCGGGCCACTATTTTCCAGACATGAAGATGCCAGGGGCCTTGCCCGTAGTCCTCTCTGCATTCGTCCTGCTTGCGGCCGCGGTCGTCGCCTCATGGCTGCCGGCCGCCCGCGCCGCCCGCATCGACGTTATACAAGCCCTCCGCTCCGAGTGACGGTGAGTCTCACCTCGAACCGCTTAGCGCAGTTCCTAATTCGTCCACTGACTTGCTCACGGGCTGAACAGTCTGCAAGACACGATTCACTTCGGCCTTCGTGATGTGACCCGTGGAACCCTTTTTGACGCCAAATGTGAATTCCAGTTGATGATCACCCATATCGAATGCTCTTACGGAAATGTACTCTGGCCTTTTATCAGGATCACCCATCTGGAATCCTCGAATTCTAGGAGTTTCGAATGCGAAAATTCCTGTCTCCCCTCCCACCGCAGTAATTGGTTTAAGCATAAGAAGGATGCCCAGGCCGACTACCTTCGCCCGCGGCGCAAACACGGACATCTGAGGGGGACTGGTGGCTAGCATCGCTCTTGTCAGCACGAAATTAGACTCAAGTATCTTTTCTCCCCAAATTTGCGTTGCCACCCTGCGCTTTTCGTCGTCCGCAAGAAAAATCTCCTTTGCATTCGCAGTTCTAGCCGGATTGTGGAACATCAAGAATGCGCCGGATCGAAAATAATAAATAGTTGAGGAGTCTTCGGACCGAGTCTTGTCCTTATCTATATCCCTCCACGGGACTTCGAATTCGTACCCATAAATCGAGAGTTTCAAACCCGGCAGCTTTGATGGCGCAGAGTCGCGCAGGGCTAGCGGAATCACCCACAATACGGGATTGCTTTTTCCGAACTTCCTTACCTTCCACCACATGATGCTTTGCACGCCGAAGATAGAGACAAACACGATGATTGCCAGAGGTAGTAATTTCAGCACCCAAATGGCGATTCGACGACTCGCGACATTGCTCACAACAGGAAATCTACTACAGACCCGCGTTTACGGTTAGGGTCATCCCACGGATTGACCTGTGCCGCGTACCTCAGCTCTCGCTCCAGAGGCCGCGGACTTTGACTCGTTCTCCATAAGACTGGCCCGTCGCAGCAACTGCCTGCCTAATGCTATACTCGCCGCTCAGCACCTTATGACTGGAGCTTTCGCCATGCGCGTTCCACTCAGCCCTGTACTTCTCCTCCTTGCGTTCTTCTCTGCAGCGCCTGGCTTTTCTCACTCCACCGTAACCTCTGCCGTCACCACTCCGGGTGACGGGCGCGTTGCCGAGTGGATGTACGGCGAGCACATTCCCGCCGTGCCCGGACTGCCCTTCACCGCCAAAGTTGAGCTTGAACTCGTCAATCAGCTTCAGGACGGCACCCTCCTCACCCACAAGACCTACAACCTCGACGCCCGCGATTCCCAAGGACGAACGCGTAACGAGGCGCGCAACTGGATCAATCCATCGTTGGGAGCGGAACCCCGGCTGATCCGTATTGAGCTTTACGATCCGTCCACGCGAACCAGGATAAACGTTTTCCCTCTCACCAAAACCGCCAGGCAATGGACCGCAGGCCAACCGGCGCCAAACACAACGCCTGTGGCCCTCAATACTTCCGCCAAGCCGGAAACCACCAGGGAAAACATCGGCTCCGATTCCATCGAAGGTCTGCCCGTTCGCGGCGTGCGTGTCACCCAAACCTACCCGCCCGGAGCGCTCGGCAATGATCGGCCCCTCGCCATCGTCACGGAATACTGGTATTCCGAAGATCTCAAAATCAATCTGCTGACCAAGCGCACCGATCCCCGCTACGGCGTGCAAACGGTTCGCGTCACTGAGCTTGTGAAGCAAGAGCCGGACGCCGCGCTTTTCGCCATCCCGGACGAATATAAACTCATCAAGGAAACCGTCCAGCAATCGCTGGCTCAGGGCCCCGGCGTGTCGGACGGCGCTCCGTCTACAAATCCGACCGGGCCATCCGGGTCACCCACGACCGGAATTGCGCGAGCGGGCATCGGTGGCGTTACCGCGCCCCGTTGCGTCTATTGCCCGCAACCCTCTTACAGCGAAGAAGCGCGCGCGGCCAAGTTGAATGGAACCGTTGTTCTAAAGATCGTCGTTACTGCGGATGGCCGAACGGAAAACGTTCAGGTAGTGAAGGGACCTGGCCACGGATTGGAACAGAAATTCATCGAGGCGGTCAAAAACTGGCGATTCAAGCCCGCTGATGGACCGGACGGTACTCCCGTTGCTTGCCAGGTCGATGTTGAAACTACGTTCAAGATCCGCTGACAGTTCCTGGGTACTTCTGCCTCCGGATTAAAGGGCGCTTTTTGCGCTCCGCAAGGCTTTACGGAGGTTACGCGTCTTGACTTGCTCCTGCCCTTTTCCTTGACAGACTGCCGCTTCTCTGGTTCCCTAAGAATTGACTATATTTGTCGTTACTCCACGATCTCGGTCCAGCGTTCGCCCCATCCCCCGCAGACAGAAGAGAAAATTGCACAATTTTTTGGTGCGACGTAAGCCCCTTTAGTCAGAATCAACACCTACGGAGATGCCCGTACGTGACGTGTTGATTCTAAACCACTTAGGCAAACACTAAGTCCTTTAGATGCGACACTTACAAAAAACTGGGGGGAGGGCTCTGTTATGGTTCACCACGCATCCGAAGAGGACGCATATCCTGTCGGCCTGCGCTGGCGGCATGTCGGGGACTCGGCGCTGCGCGCTGAAGGATCCAGCGATTCCGGGGCTTCCTAGCCGCTCCACAGACTTAAATGTGGCGTTCCGCCGTGAAATGCTTATCCTGGTCTTCGAGAGGACATGCAATCCCATGCAACGCCGGTGTTTTGTCCAGAATTCCCTCGGTGCTCTTGCCGCCGCGGCCCTGCCTGTGTCCTTGGAGGCTGCCGAAGTTGCCAGGCTGCGCGAAATTGCCGCAACCAGGGGACTCCTCTTTGGCGCGGCAGTTTCAGACCCCCAGCTTAAGCGCCCTGAACTCGTAGCGCTCCTTGCCGAGCAATGCTCCATCCTCGTGGCCGAGAATCAGATGAAATGGCGCGCAACGCATCCTGAGCCGAATCGCTATGATTTTGCGGCCGCCGATTCCTTCATGGACTTTGCTGCGTCTCATCACGTCCCGGCGCGCGGCCACAATCTATGCTGGCACGAACACAATCCCGCCTGGCTTGAGGCTACTGCCACCGCGGAGAATGCTGTATCTCTTCTCCGTTCTCACATCCAAACGGTTGCCGGCCGTTACAAGGGCCGCATCCATTCCTGAAGCCATTTGCCCCGACCACCACAACCACAACGACATGGTCAACTCCGTCTGGCTGAAAAATATCGGCGAGGATTACGTCGAGCTCGCCTTCCGCGCCACCTCCGAAGCCGATCCGTCCGCGCTCCTCACATATAACGATTACGGTATCGAAGCCGACGCGCCCGAGCAGGAAAGAAAGCGCGAGTCCATCCTGGCCATGCTTCGGCGCGTTCGCAAAGAACACGTGCCGATTCACGCGCTGGGCGTTCAATCGCATCTCCGGCCGCACGGAGACCCGTTCTCTTGGAATGGGCTGAATACGTTTCTAAAGGAAATCAGGAAGCTAAAGATGGAAGTATTTGTAACGGAACTGGATGTGGACGATTCGGCCTTGCCTGCCGACATTCCCGAACGCGACCGCCTGGTCGCAGAAGTCTACCGAAGCTATCTCGAAAACATTCTTCGCCATGAATCTGTGAAAGCCGTCCTAACCTGGTGCCTTTCCGACCGGGATACTTGGCTCCAAGGCTTCCGTCCCCGCAAAGAGGGCCTCCCCCAGCGCCCGTTACCCTTCGACGCCGATCTCAATCCCAAACCCGCTTTCTTCGCCCTGCGTGACGCGCTCTCCACGCGATAGGAATTCCCGAGGCTATAGCTCAGGCCGGAATTGATCCCGGCCCGGTTGGGAGGCGCGAGGCTTTTCTTCGACCCCTTCGCGAATGTGCTCCAGCACGCGCAGATGAATCCGATGAATGATGTAATCCGACCACAAATGCCAGTACGCCGCCGGCCACATCGTGTGCTGATACCACGTCGTGCCTTCGACCCGCGTTCGGCCCCCGGGCAACGCCGTCAGCAAAAACTGCCCCTTCTCGGAAACGAAGTAGCCATGCAAGTGCAGCGGATCGATATGACCGTACGGCGTCAACTCATCCAGTGGAGCCGGATTCGCCGTCACGCCAAACTTCAGCAGCCGCGGCTCGTCCCACACTTCGATCGGCTCGACAAATGGCCCGGTCGAAAAAACGCAATGCCGCACCGCGCCGACTCCATGCCCGGAAATCTCCGCGCGAATTGGATACGCAATCCCCGCGCGAAACAGCAATTCTTTCGGCGGCGGTATCTCTGCGAACGCCACGACCTGATTCCAAACTTTCTCCGGCGGCGCGTTCACCTCGATCGCCGTCCGCACCTCAGACGTCGGCGGCTGCAGCGCCGCGGCGTGCTCGATTCCAAACGACGCTGGAATCAGCAAAATCACGATCGACAACATCGCCGGCGTCTGCTTCGGGCGCCAGTGGTGCGCCTGAATCGTGTAGCCCAGCATCCCGCCCAGCGCCGCTAGTCCCAGCGCAAACGGCGCGGCCATCAACACGCAGATCACGCCCTCCATAGCCACCAGAATCAGTGTGACACCCAAGATTCCGACCGGCAGCAGCGCGACGTTCAGGCATGTCCACCAGTCTCGCGGCGAATGGTAGCTGTAAAGCAGCACGGAAAACATTCCCAAACAAAATGGCAAAGCGACGAACAGCCCCCAGCCGTACGCCCCGATCACCAACGTCCCCAGCGTCAGAAACACCAGCCCCAGGACGGACGTGAGAAAAATCGAAAGCACCGCGCTACCGAGCGGACTGCTCGGAATCATTCCGCTCAGTCCGGTCGGTCCGGGCCATGGTGCGCCTTCGGACTCCTCGGCGCGCTCGCGCGGCGGCAACGCGCAAAGCGCCAGGAAGAACAACACATTGATGACTGGAAAGAAAAAGAGCACCACCAGCCACACCGGCTGTCCCGCATCGCGCAACCGCTTCACGGTCATCGCCACGCCCACCCATAAGAAAGGAACGGAGAACAGCAGCAGCGTGGCGAGAAATTTCGCTTCGCGATTCGAGAGGTGATCGAGCCGCGCCGCCTTTCCCAGAGGCGCCCAGTAATTTAGAAAATTTAGGTTGTTCGCGAAAAACGCCAACGCGATCAGCCGGTCGAGGTTGTGTTTGATCGCCACACCAATGAGACCAACCGCCGCGTATTCCGCGCGGCCGACTTTTCCGTCCCATCGCCACAAATCGGCAAAACGAAACGTCACAAGACCTCCTTACGTTCCGATCGATGCGCTGTTCACCTTCACCGCTGCAGGCCGCTTGCGAGATTGCCCTTATCACGTGGAATAAATCGGAAAAGGATAAGCGCAAGGGAGCCCAGCGTGACGACGAACCCAATTAGTGCGTACTTCAGTTGAGTGGCGATCTCGAAGATCGCGGTCTTGTCTGGCCCGAACTCGGGCTTGTAGTCGAGAGCGAAGATCAACGGGACGAGAACAAGCGTGACATTGGAGAATGCCAACCAAAAGTTCGCGCGTTCGGTTGTGCCGCAGAGTTCGATGAGCAAGGTTCTCAGATACTTCTTGATGTAAATAACGATTCCGGCGGCAAGAACGCCGCAATTCCCACATCGCACAGAAAAACTGTTGTAGGAGTCATTGGCAGAATCCCTCCTTGCCAGGTCTAGACTCGGGGCGAGGGCTCATTCGCCGGACAAGAGACAGCCGCGCAACTCCGGCTCGCCGCAACCCAGTGGTATCCTTTGCGCAGAATTTCCATCATCCCGGGAATTTTCGAGATCCATACCAATGGCCGGCCCCACCAAATCTCGCGCGCCAGCGCCACCGCCGCATCCGCTCCGCCGAAGCGGCTTCCGTCACTCAGAAGAAATTGCATTTCGCGCATTAAGTCCTCGCGTGCCAATCCCAGCAGCGCTCCCACGCGCGGATCCTGCAGCGGCGCCAGCGCCATCCCGCGCTTCTCCAGAATCGGGGCCAGCCATCGCGCGATGCGCGTGCAGAACTTGCACTCCGCATCAAAAAACAGCCAACCTCGTGCGTGCCGTCCCTTCCCGTCCGTGTATTCACTCACCAGCGAAATCATGATCCACCTGCGGTTCCTTATCGCGCTCGGCTCTTCTCTGCGAATCTCCGCGTCCTCTGCGTCTCCGCGTTATCCGTTTCCTTTTTCTCTCGGAGCTTTTAACTTTCAACCCGCCGCCTTCTTCTTTTCACTCCCGAGCAGCGTAATCACCTTGCCGCGTAGTTTCACAACGCCCTTCAACGCGCCCGTCGGCATACGAATGATCTCCTCGAACAGCCCCGTCATCGCTGTTAAAAATTCCAGCATGCTTTCCAGCCGCTCGCGCGTATACGCATCACTCTGCGGACTGGACTTGATCTCGCGCACACATTCCGCCAGCACATTCAGCGTTGGATCGATCTCGCGCCGCTTGCGTTCTTCCGAAACAATCCGGAAAATTTCCCAAACGTCCTTGATCGACTCGAAATGGTCGCGCCGGTCTCCCAGCACGTGCACCACGCGCACAATTCTCCACCCCTGCAACTCGCGCAGGCTGGTGCTCACATTCGACCGCGCCACTGCCAACGTCTCGGAAATCTCGTCGGCGGGCAGCGGATGCGGCGACAAAAACAGCAGCGCATGCACTTGCGCGACGGTGCGGTTGATGCCCCACCTCGTGCCCATCTCTCCCCAATGCAAAATGAACTTCTGGGCCACCGGGGCTAGCGTGTTTTTTGCGGGTTCACTCATTTTTTCTATCCGTGGCTGGCGTCGTTGCCATCGCTTTCGTTGCGTCCGTTGTTTCTGTTGTTACCGAATATACAGTCTTTTCAGGCCCCTGTCAAGATCTTTTTTCTCCCGCTGCTTTTGTGGTCCGATACTTCTCGAAACGGAGGCTGCCCCATGACCCCTAAAGACTTTCGCAGGCTGGCCTTGAGCTTCCCCGAAACCGAGGAGCGCGCCCACATGAACCATCCGGATTTTCGCGTGACCGGAAAGATTTTTGCCACTCTTGGCTACCCCGAGAATGGCTGGGGCATGGTCAAGCTCACGCCGGTGGAGCAGGAAACGTTCGTCAAAGCCCAGCCCAAGGTGTTCAACCCTTGCGGGGGAGCTTGGGGACGTCGAGGCTGCACGAACGTGCGACTGAAAGGAGCCAGAAGGCCTACGCTGCGCCGCGCCCTCGAAGCCGCCTGGCGCCTCGCGGCTCCCAAATCACTGACGCATCAATTCGACAAAAATCGCTAAAATTTCAAGTTCTGTTCGGAACAAATCGGCCGACAAAACGTCTATAGTTTTCAACGAGTGGTCAACTGGCAAGCTGGGGGTACCAGTATGGCTAACTTTGCGCGCAATGTTCACTTTGGCCTCAGACTGCTTCTCAAAAATCCCGGTTTCACATCCGTAGCCCTGCTCGCGCTAGTGCTAGGTATCGGGGCGAACACCGCCATCTTCAGCGTGGTCTATGCCACTCTGCTTTCCCCCATGCCTTACCCCAATCCGGACCAGCTTGTCATTGTCTGGTCGAAGATCAATGCCGGCCGCAATGGCGTCTCCGCCGGCGACTTTCTCGATTGGAAAAGCCAGAGCACTGTTTTTCAATCGATGTGCGCGTGGACGGGCGGGAATTTCGCGCTCACCGGCTCCGACCATCCCGAAATGATCCAGACTCGGCTGACCACGCCCGGTTTCAACGACATGGTGGGAACTCCCTTTTTTCTGGGACGGGATTTCCTACCGGAGGAAGGGCAGGTCGGCAAGGACCGCGTGGTCATCATGACGCATAGGCTCTGGATGGAGCGCTTCGGGAGCGATCGCGACATCATCGGCAAGCCCATCCGACTCAATGGCGAGCCCTACACTGTTGTGGGAGTCCTGGCGGTAGGGCAGCCCGATCGCCTGGAAAATCAGTTGTTTGTTCCGCTGGCCTTCAAGCCGGAACAGATCAACCACGATTTTCATTTTATTTTGGTGATGGGCCGCCTGAAACCAGGAGTCACAATCCAGCAAGCCAACGCGGACATGGACTCCGTCACACGCCACATCGCCGAAGTCTACCCAAAATCCAACAAGGGATGGGGCGCGGCCGTCGAGCCCTTGCAGAATGACTTCATCAGCAAAGACACCATCAAGAACCTCTGGCTGCTGATGGGCGCCGTCGGCTTCATCCTGTTGATCGCCTGTGTGAACGTCGCCAATCTTCTCCTCGCCCGCGGCACTGCGCGGCAAAGGGAAATAGCCGTCCGCGCCGCGCTCGGCGCAACACGCTGGCAACTCTTCGGTCAGTTTCTGACCGAGAGTGTTGCGTTGTCTTTGATTGGCGACGTCTTGGGCATAAGTCTCGCTTGGGGCTTGCTCAAAGTGATCGTGGCCATGATTCCGCCCTTTACTCTGCCGTCCGAAGCCGACTTTCGCTTGAATCTGCCGGTGCTTTTCTTCAGCCTAGCCGCATCCATCGTCTGTGGAGTGCTGTTTGGCTGCGCTCCGGCGTGGCAAACCGCGCAGCTCAATTTGAGCGACACGTTAAAGGAATCCGGGCGCTCATCGTCGAGCTCCGCCGGCCGTCAAGGCTTGCGCCGTACTCTCGTCGTCGTCGAGTTTGCCATGGCACTGACGCTGCTGTCTGGTGCAGGCCTCATCATTCACAGTTTCTGGAAATTGTCGCGTGTGGACCTCGGATTCCGGCAAGACCACATCCTCACGTTCTTTCTGCCCGTGACCAACGATCGTTTCACCCAGGCCGGACAAATCAACGTCTTCTATCGTCAGTTCCTGGATAAGATTGGCGCCCTTCCCGGCGTCACCGCAGTTTCAGCCTCCACCGGCATGCCCATTATCGGCACGAACTTTGGAATGCCTTTCCATCTCGCGGGGCAGGCCGTTGACGACCCGTCGGCGCGTCCTGGCGCCGGCTTCAATATGGTCACTCCCGAATATTTCCGCACCTTTGGGATTCGCATGATTGCCGGCCGCACGTTTACAGAACAAGACGCCGCGGGCGGCGTACGCGTCGCCATCGTGAATGAAACGTTCGTGAAGAAATACCTGTCCAAAGTGGATCCCCTTACGCAGCGCGTTGTCGTCGAGCAGTTGATACCGGGTGTTACCAAGCTCGGCCCGCCCATCGAATGGCAGATTGTCGGGGTCTACGGTGACGTTCACAACGGCGGAGTCCGACGCGAGGGATTCCCGGAAATCGACGTCCCCTTCTGGCAATCCCCCTGGCCGCAAGCGGGCTTGGCGGTGCGCACCTTTGGCGATCCCGCCGGCATGGCCAAGAGCATTACCGCGGTGCTCCACACTATGGATCCCGATCTTCCCCTCGACCAGGTAAAAACTATGGATCAGCTGGTGCACGAGTCTCTGGCCAGCGACCGCTTCTCAACCGTACTCTTCGCCAGTTTTGCCGGCCTCGCACTTCTGCTCGCGGCCATCGGTATCTATGGCGTTATGTCGTTCGCCGTGGCGCAGCGCACGCACGAAATTGGATTACGCATCGCCCTCGGCGCCGGTCCGCAGGAAGTGCTGCGCCTGGTGCTTGGTGAAGGAATGCTGCTCGCGCTGATTGGTTTGGGCGTGGGCCTGGGCGGTACGTACTTTGTCGGCCGCGTAATGAAGACCCTCTTGTATCAAGTCAACGCCATCGATCCTGCGGCCATCAGCGCGGTCGCCGCAGTGCTCCTGCTGTCCGCGTTGCTTGCCTGCTACATCCCCGCGCGACGCGCGACGCAAGTGGACCCCATGGTGGCCTTGCGCGACGAATAGACACCGTCTCATCGCAATATCGGGCCGGACTAAAGGTGGAGCGTTCTGGTGAATCTTTAGTCGTCACCGGAGATTGACCCACTGCCAAGATCGTTTCTCGGCTTGACACGAAACGCGCACAGCCCTATGGTCTTGCGCAAGGAAAGTGGAAGTCGCAAGCTCCCGCCTGCTCACAAAGATTTCCGCTTTTGGAGGTACCCTCATGCCACTAAGCCTGATGACCCTATCCCTGGTGGACTCGCCGGTAACCCTGCAAGAAGGCGTGAAGATTCTGGAACGCGACGACTATCGCTGTCAGTACTGCGGATTGGACGGACGCGCCAGTTTTGAGAACGCTCTGGTCATGCGCGTGGATTTCGTTGTTCCGCGGGCTCGCAAAGGGAAGAAAGAACCTGGCAACCTGGTAGCCTGCTGCACCCCCTGTAACACCATCAAGGGCACGCGCGTTTACGCCAATTTCGAAGGGGCCAAGGCCTTCGTGCTCAAAAAACGCGAAGAGTTGCGGAAGAATTGGGAATCGAAGACGGCGCGGCCCCTCGCCAAGTCCGCAAGAGCCTAGAACTGGGCAATTCGATTTATCGCGGGGAATTCGTCAAGCACGCAGGGTTGCTTCTCTTTCGTCGGCGGTCGCTTAGCGCGGCTTTGCAAATCTTTGTGCGGAGGATTTGCTACGAGGCCTTGGCCTTACTTCCCCGCCATTCTTTCGCCGAGAGAAACCGCATACAAGGACAGAAGCCTTTGTGATCGCCGGGGGCCTGGCAGGAATACTTCAGCGCCGCGTGGCTGGAGGCGCGATGCCCACAGGTGCACATCTCACGCGCCTGTTCAGGCGTAGCTCGTACCCCACGGCCGCGTACTGCCACCACTGATTTTCCGTTTTCTGATTTCATACTGTTCACAATTCCTCATGCATTGTACACCCCGTGACGATCGTTCAGCACTGGGGCTCTCCCTATAGTTTCGCATCAGAACCAGCAGATAGCCAAGCGCCCATCCCAGGGGACATTGGATTCCAAGGCCGCGCATTGAGAGGGGCCACGTCTTTAGTTTGCTCCTGTCTTGCTATATCTACAACCAAATCCAACTCATCGGACTTCCTGCATTGTCGAGACCAACTCTGGGATCTCAATTCGAATGACGGTTCCCTCACCCGGCCGACTCTCGATGTCCAAATGAAAATCGGTTCCGTACAGCACGCGCAGCCGTTCGCGCACATTGCTCAGCCCGATGCCTTCCACGTAGACATGCGGCATTTTTTCTTCCGAGATACCCACGCCGTTATCTTCGATTTCGATGCGCAGACGCCCGTCGCTGTTCGTTGTTCGCAGTTCGATTTTCCCGCCGCCCAGCTTCGGCGCGAGGCCATGTTTCAGGCAATTCTCCACCATCGGCTGGAGCAGCATGCTGGGCACAAATGATTCCAGCGCCGCTTCGTCGATGTGCTTCACGATGTCCAGATTGTCTTTCCCGAAGCGCGCCACCTCGATGTCCAGATAGTCGTCGATGAATTGCAACTCCTCGCGTAGCGGCACAAAGGTTTCGTGCTTGCGCAGGAGTCGGCGAAGAATGTTGCTCAGCTTCAGGACCACGCCGCGCGCCGAATCGGGATCGAAGCGGATCAGCGCGGAAACGGTGTTCAGCGTGTTAAACAGAAAGTGCGGATTGATCTGGCTGGACAGCGCGTCCATGCGCGCTTTCAGAAGCAACTGCTGGTGCTGCTCCAGGTTCATCTCGATGCGCGTGTTGTTCCAAATTTTTAGCGGCGAGGCTACGGACATCAGCGTGGCAATCAGCACCAGGACGAGCCACCAGTCCCAGTGCGAGTCAACCGCGAAGAGCCACTTCGGTTTGGTCGCCAGCACCAGCGCCACGCGGCCTAGCTCCAGGCCCACACACGCACCCAGTGGGGCCATCTCCCATGACAATTCCGCTTTGCGCAACAGGCGCATCGTCGCTTTCGGAATATTCAGGAACGTGAACGGGCCGAAATTCCAGAGATCTTCCTTGTTGGGAATCGCCTGGCGGATCAACCCGCCGAGCAGCCCCGCGGTTGACGCCGCGGGCATGGCGAGCCATTCGTGCGAAATCAGCGCCGGAATGGTGATGATCGCGCCACCGATCGGCCCCACCACGCGCCCACCGAGCAGTCCCATCAGAAAAGCGCCTTCGAGCGACAAATCCGCAAAGGCGTAGGAGGGACCGCCCACGAGCCGCAACGTCACGCCGACGATCAGCGCCGGTGTCATGAACAGCATCAACTTGAGTTTTTGGTCGGGGTCGCGCTCCTCGGTGAAGAGCACGCGCCGAAAAGCGTTCCACCGCGCCAGCAACGCGGAGATGGACGAGGCTACGCCCACCTTCAGCAGCAGGGTGAACAGGAGGTCACGAATGGGTATAGCTGTTTCCATTTTTTCGCCGCGAGTCCCAGGCTAACGCTAATCAATCCGCCGCTGGATGTAAAGATGGCAGAATTCGCATGGGGCCGCGCAGGAAACGGGGGAAGGAATCAGCCATGGCAGCGCCAGCCGAATCGGTTCGCCACAAGAGTCCCTGCTATACTTCTCGTTTCGCCATGCGCGCAAAATCACGACAAGAGAAGAAGCCGAAGAGGAAAGCTACCGGCGTGCGAATGGTCGCGCATGCCGCGTTGCCCACACGCTACGGGCGCTTCACCATTTATGGCTTCCAGGGGCGAGGCCTGCAGGAGGAAGCGGTCGCCCTGGTACGCGGCAGTATGAACGGCAAGTCCACGCCGCTGGTGCGCGTTCACTCTCAGTGCCTGACCGGCGACGTTCTGACTTCACTGCGGTGCGATTGCCGCGCGCAACTTGAATTGTCGCTGAAAAAAATCGGGCAAGCGTCCTCAGGGATTCTGCTCTATCTTCCGCAGGAAGGCCGCGGCATCGGATTGATGAACAAATTGCGGGCCTACGAACTGCAGGACGGCGGCATGGACACGGTGGAAGCCAATGAAACGCTGGGATTCGCCGCGGACGCGCGCGATTACGATTTTTCGGCGCAAATCCTGAAAAAACTTGGCGCGACGAAGATTCGCCTGCTTTCCAACAATCCGGAAAAAGTGCGCCAGCTCGAGAGCTCGGGGATTCGCGTTGTCGAACGCGTGCCATGCCAGCCTCGCGTTTCAAAAATTTCCCGCGCCTACCTGAAAACGAAAAAACGAAAAATGGGGCACCTGCTGAAAGGAATTTGATCTTTGAAGAGAGCCTTCTAGCCGCCACCGACAAACTGCACGATCTCGTAGCGGTCACCCGGTGCAATCCGGGTTTCGGTCCATTTCGGACGCGGCAAAATCTCCAGGTTTCGCTCGATGGCTACGCGCCCGGAATCGAGTCCCAGGTCGTGGAGCAAGTCTATGACCGTGGCACCGGGCTGTGCAGCGCGATTTTCTCCGTTCACCACAATGGAAATGGTTGTCTGCATTTGCTAACTGGCCGAAGGCACGCGGGGCTTGCTGCGCAACTGAAAGCGCAAATGCCCCCGAGCATTTCCTTTCGATGCTTCGATGACCAGAGCCGGTTCGGCACCTGCAAGGCGAGGCATATCAAACTCGAATTGGGCATGTCCGAAGTCGCCGGTTTTGGCGGAAAACTGGGTGGCCTCAGCAGCGCCATCCACGCGGGCAATCACAGTAGCGTTGCCCACTGCCTGGTGCGCTTCATTTCGAACCGCAATCTGCAGGAGGGCGCGTTTGCCGGTGAGCCAGGTCTTGGCATTGAGCAATTCCAGGGAGAGAACTCCAGTTGCGGATGCGGTTGCCGGTTTGGCCGATGCTGGAGCAGCCTTTTCTTCCCGCGGCAGTGCGAGATGCAGCGCACCCGTTCGAAGCTCCTCGACAACGGCACGATGCTGTTCGTCGAGACGCTGCTTTAGGGCTTGCTCGCGGTGGGGACTCAGCGGAAGCAGATCAAAATAGTTATTCGTTCTGCGGTGCAAGACACGTCCGTTAAAATAAACAGTGGTATCAATGAGCGCGTTGGTGGTGCCGCGATCTTCCGTTTGCACGTGATAGGTCGTGCCCCCTGCCTGCACGTTCGAATTGTGACCGAAAAGCATTTCGCTGCTCGTCCCGACCTGCAAAAGCTTAAGGCCCTTCGCAGCATTCTCCCGTCGCGATTTGACCGAGTGGCGCTCGAATCGTTATTATAACTCTTCGCCTATGAGTGGTTCCGGATTACATACCTATGCTCCGCTTCTCTTACACCTGCTCATTGCCACGGTGCTCGCCGGTGCGTTGACAACTGTTTCCGTTTTAGTGGGCTGGAGGCGTCCGAGCCGGGCCAAGCAGCAGCCGTATGAATGCGGCATGGAGCCCACGGGCGACGCGCGAGAGCCCTTCTCGGTTAAATTTTACCTCGTAGCGATGGTATTCATTTTGTTTGATGTGGAAGCCATTTTCCTATACCCCTGGGCCTACATTTTTCGCAGTTTGCGGTGGTACGGCTTCGGGGAGATGATGCTCTACATCGCCATCCTGTTGGTCGGTTATTTGTATCTTTGGAAAAAGGGCGCGCTGGACTGGCATAAATAGACGGCGCAAGTGGGATTCTAAATCGTGACGGAGCCTGCCAGTAAAAACGCTAATGTTGTCGCTGAGTGCCTGCGTTCGTGGAACCCGAAAGCGGTCGCGGAAGTGCTTGAATTCCGGGGAGAAACCACCATCGTGGTGCCGCGCGAACTCCTGCGAGCCACAGCAGAACATTGCCGCCAAGACGCCAAGCTGCAGTACAACTTCCTGACCGACGCCACTTGCGTGGACCGCTATCCCGCGGAGCCGCGATTCGAATTGAACTATCACCTGGTTTCCATCCCGCGGCGAGAAAAAGTGCGGCTGCGGGCGTGGCTTAGCGGCAACGATCCGGTTGTCGATTCACTGGTTCCGGTGTGGCCGGGCGCGAATTGGCTGGAGCGGGAAATTTTTGACCTTTTCGGCATTCGCTTTTCGGGCCATCCGGATTTGCGGCGCATCTTACTTCCAGAAGACTGGGAGGGCCATCCCTTGCGCAGAGATTATCCCGTGGAAGGCTATCGAGACGTGCCAAACACGGGTGAATTGTTCAGGAAAAGCAGCACGCCATGACCACTGTTGAGACCGCAGTCGGAACGGCAAAAACAATGGTCCTCAACATGGGACCGCAGCACCCGTCGACGCACGGGGTGCTGCGGATTTTGCTGGAACTGGACGGCGAGACGGTGGTGAAAGCCATTCCTGATCTCGGCTACCTGCACACCGGAATTGAAAAGTCCTGCGAAGACAAGACGTATTCACAAGCCATTACGCTGACCGACCGGATGGATTACCTGAATCCGCTCGGAAACAACCTGGTGTACTGCCTGGCGGTGGAAAAGCTCCTCGGGCTGGAAGTGCCGAAGCGCGCGCAATACATCCGCGTCATGATGGTGGAGCTGCAGCGAATATCTTCGCACCTGGTGTGGCTTGGCACGCATGCGATCGACCTGGGAGCGATGTCGGTTTTTCTGTACTGTTTCCGTGAGCGCGAAGAGATTTTGAAGATTTTCGAACTATTTACGGGCCAACGCATGATGACCAGCTACATTCGAATCGGCGGCGTCGCGCTGGATCCGCCGGCCGGTTGGCGGCAAGCGGTCGAGCGGTTCCTGAAAATGATGCCGAGCCGCGTGGACGAATACGAGACGCTGCTGACGGAAAACCGCATCTGGATCGGGCGCACCAAAGGCGTGGGATATATCTCTCTGGATGATGCGATTGCTTTGAGCATGAGCGGGCCCACGCTGCGCGCGGCGGGCGTGGCTTACGACAACCGCAAAGCGTTTCCGTATTCGAGCTATGAGGAATTCAACTTTGACGTGCCGACGCGGACGGAATCGGATTGTTACGCGCGGTACCTGGTGCGCGTGGCGGAAATGCGCGAAAGCCTGAAGATCATCCGTCAGGCATTCGACAAGATCAAAGATGAAGGGCCAATCAAGGCGAACGCGCCGGGGATCATTCCGCCGCAGCGCGAAAAGATGAAGACGGAGATGGAAGCGCTCATCTACCACTTTAAGATTTTTACGGAAGGATTTTCGCCGGCGCCGGGCGAAGCATTTGTTACCGTGGAGTCCCCCCGCGGAGAGCTGGGCTGTTTCGTGGCCAGCGACGGCTCGCCAAAGCCGCTCCGCGTGCATTTCCGCTCGCCTTCCTACATTAATTTGCAGGCGCTGCCGAAATTGATTGAAGGACAGTTGATTTCGGACGTGATCGCCTGCATCGGGACGATCGACATCGTTCTTGGAGAAGTCGACAGGTAATCATGGAACTCTCCCCAGCACTTTCGGCCAAATTTGAGAAGCTGCAGAACAGCTATCCGGTCAAGCGCAGCGCGCTGATCCCCATGCTGATGTACGCGCAGGACGAGTACGGCTGTGTGAGCGACGAGATGATCGCGGAGATCGGACGGCAGCTGGACCTGAACAACGTGCAGATCGAAGAGACGCTGGCGTACTACTCGATGCTGCACCGCAGGCCGTGGGGCAAGCATCACGTGCAGATTTGTACCAACGTGGCGTGCATGCTGAAAGGCGGAAACGAGCTTCTGGAGCGCGCCAAGAGGCGGCTGGAGATCGGACACAAGGAAACCACCGCCGACGGAGTTTTCTCGCTGGAAGAAGTGGAATGCATCGGCGCCTGCACAGGTGCGCCCGCGATGCAGGTAAACTACGATTTCTACGAAAACCTCACGCCGCTTAAGTTTGACCGCATTATCGAGGAACTCGATGCCGGGAAACATCCCGCGCCCGAGCCGGTGATTTCCGGTGCACTGCACGAACGGCACGAACTGGAAACGCCGCTCATCAGCCGGCGATGGGGGATGAAGGACTCGCACAAGATCGACGTCTACCTAATGCAAGGCGGCTACAAAGCGTTGGAGAAAGCGCTGAAGGAGATGACGCCGGAGTCGATCATCGAGGAAGTGAAGAAATCGAACCTTCGCGGGCGTGGCGGCGCCGGCTTTCCTACGGGAATGAAGTGGTCGTTCGTGCCCAAGGACACGCCGAAGGCCAAGTACGTAATCTGCAACGCGGATGAATCCGAACCAGGAACGTGCAAGGACCGTCCGCTGATGGAGATGGACCCGCACCAGTTGATCGAGGGAATGGTGATTGCGGGACGCGCCATCGGCTCGCACCAGGGTTTTATTTATATCCGCGGAGAATACCGCTACGTGCTGGACATCGTGGACGGAGCGATTGCCGAAGCGTACGAGCGCGGGTACCTGGGAAAAAATATTCTCGGCTCGGGATTTGATTTCGATTTGCTGGTGCACACTGGAGCAGGCGCGTACGAGTGCGGCGAGGAATCCGCACTGATGGAGTCGCTGGAAGGCAAGCGCGGCTATCCGCGGATCAAGCCGCCCTTCCCGGCCGTGGTGGGATTGTACGGATGCCCGACGATCATCAATAACGTGGAAACGCTGAGCGCCGTGCCCTCGATTATTCGCGAAGGCGGCGATGCATACGCCAGCCGCGGCACGCCGAAAAACGGCGGCACGCGCATGCTGTGCGTCGCGGGACACGTCAACAGGCCGGGAATCTACGAAGTGCGGCTGGGGATGAACATGAAAAAGTTCATCTACGACGTGGCCGGAGGAATCCCTGATGGAAAGAAGCTGAAGGCCGTGATTCCCGGAGGAAGTTCCTGTCCGCTGCTGACCGCGGACGAAATCGATATTGCGATGGACTATGACTCCGTAGCGAAAGCGGGTTCCATGCTGGGATCCGGCGGCATGGTGATCATGGACGAAGACACCTGCATGGTGGATATGGCGCGGCGGATTATGCACTTCTACGCGCACGAATCGTGCGGCTGGTGCATCCCGTGCCGCGAGGGGACGACCTGGCTGCGGAAGACTCTGGAGCGCTTTCACGCCGGCATGGGACGCGTGGAAGACATTGACATGATCGCAGACCTGGCAAAGAACATGCTGGGACGCACCTTCTGCCCTCTCGGAGACGCGGCGGCGATGCCCACGATCAGCATCATGAAGAAATGGCGCGGTGAATTCGAAGATCACCTGAGGGGGCGCTGCCCGTACAAATCCGCGGGGGCGCTGGTTGGATCGCGATAGGAATCCATGGCCGAACAGAAACTGATCAAGCTGAAAATCAACGAACGCGAAGTGCAGGTGCCGCAAGGAACGCTGGTGATTGAAGCGACGCGGCGCATGGGGACGGAAGTACCGTCCTTCTGCTACTACCCCGGACTGTCTCTGCAGGCGGCATGCCGCATGTGCCTGGTGGAAGTGGAAAAAGCGCCGAAGCTGCAGACGGCGTGCACGCTGGTGGCGACGGAAGGCATGATCGTTCGAACGGATACTGAGCAGGTGCGTCAGGCGCGCAAGTACATGCTGGAATTCCTGCTGACGAATCATCCGCTGGATTGCCCGGTGTGCGACAAAGGCGGCGAGTGCGAATTGCAGGACATGGTGTTCCGCTACGGCGCGGACTCCAGCCGCTTCGTGGAAGAAAAAATTCACCGGCCGGAAGAAAAATGGTCGGAGCTGGTTTATTACGATGCGCCGCGATGCATTCTATGCTTCCGGTGCGTGCGCGTTTGCGATGAAGGCATGGACGTGAAGGCGCTCGGAGTGGGCATGCGCGGGGCGAACAGCGTGATCATTCCAAATCGCCAGGATCACCTGGAGTGCGAAGAGTGCGGAATGTGCATCGATATCTGCCCGGTGGGCGCTCTGACCAGCGGAACGTACCGGTATAAGACGCGGCCGTGGGAGATGGCGTACGTCTCGACGGTGTGTACGCACTGTTCGAATGGCTGCAAGACCACGCTGAGCGTGCGGAATCACGAGATTCTGCGTTCGAACAACCGCGATCTGAGCGGAATCAACGGAGATTTTCTGTGCGTGAAAGGGCGGTTTGGATTTGATTTTACCAAGCACGTCGAACGCATCCGGCAGCCATTGGTTCGCAAGGGCGACAGGCTATATCCGGTTTCCTGGGAAGAAGCGGCGCTGGCCGCGGCAACCAAGCTGAAGGCGGCGTACGACTCTGGCGGCAAGGACGCGATTGGTTTCATCGGCTCGAACCGCACTTCGAATGAAGAGAATTATCTGTTGCAAAAGCTGGCGCGCACCACGTTTGGAACGAACAACATCGACCACCACCGCACGGCGGATTACACGGGATTAATTACTGCGCTGGGCGAGCGCGCCGGCGATTCCCTGCTCACCATGGAGCAGTTGTATCAGTCGAAGGCCGTCTTGCTGGTAGGAAATGATCCAACAACCCAGAACCCGCTCGTCGGATGGCAGATTCGCAGCGGCATCCGCCATTTTGGCACCAAGCTGTTCGTCATTAATGCGAACGAGATCAAGCTGAAGCGCAGGGCCACGCAGTTTGTGAAAGTGGCGGCCGGCCAGGAAGCGGTTGTGCTCCGGTGGCTGGCGCATGAGGAAGGACAACTCGCGCCGGAGCTTGTGGAACAACTTGTGCAATTGAAGGCTGGGCTTGAGGCGGAGAGCGATGTTGCCGTTGTTTTCGGCGCGGAAATTTCCGGCGCCGCCATTGCGACGCTGGTCGCGTTTGGTTCGAAGCTGCCGGGTAAGACGCGCTACCTGGTGCTGGGCGATTACGCGAATTCGCGCGGCGCTGCGGACATGGGCGTGTTGCCGGACCGTTTGCCGGGATACGCGTACGTGGGTAGTCCGCACGCGCACACCTCCTTTGAAGAGTTGTGGAGCTGCGGGCCGATTCCGCCGAAGCTGGGGCTGACGGCGCCGCAAATGGTGGAAGCGGCGCAGGCGGGAAAATTGAAGGCGTTGTACGTGATGGGCGCGAATCCGTTGGCGCATTTCGGCACGCTGGGTCTTGGGCGCGGCAAATTGGACCTGCTGATCGTCCAGGAAATGTTTCTGACGGAGACGGCGCAAGTGGCGGATATCGTTTTCCCGGCAACTTCAGCGTACGAAAAGGACGGAACAGTCACCAACACTTCGGGCGAAATTCAGATGCTGCGCAAGGGCGCGGAAGTGATGGGTCCACGGAGTGACTTCGATCTGTTGCGCATTTTGTCTCATCAACTGGAAAAGCTGGGGCTGGGGAAAGCGTTTCATTACAAGAATCCGGCCGTGGTGTTTGAAGAAATTCGTAAGGCGGTGAGCGGCTACAACGTGCAGCCGGCGGGACTGCTGACGGGCGGTGCGGAGGCGACGCGCGTGGAATTTGCGCGGAACGGGCATGTGCCTTACGACGTGCCGGTGGGATTGATTCGACCTGCGAAGGACACTTTGTTCACCAGCGGAACGCTGGGGCGTTTCTGCACCATGATGGAATCCCTGCCGGAGGCCAAGGCCTAGCCGTGACTGCCTTTTTATCGACGAACGCCGAGCTGGTTATCACGGTCGTCAAGATCGCGCTGTTACTTTTCATCGTGCTGACGGTGAACGCGTATCTGACGTGGTTCGAACGAAAAGTCGTGGCGCACATGCAATCGCGCTGGGGTCCGCATCGTGTGGGGCCGCACGGATTGCTGCAGCCGTTGGCCGACGGCGTGAAATTTCTTTTTAAGGAAGATCCGACTCCGGCGGGCGTGGATAAATTTGTCTACTATCTCGCGCCGCTGCTGGCTCTGGCGCTGGCTCTGACTTCTATCGCGTTGATCCCGTTTGGCCCTGACCCGATTCGATTGTTCAATCACGACATTTATCTGGGAATTGCGCCGCTTGATGTGAATATCGGCATCCTGGCGCTGTTTGCCATCACGGCGATGGGCGTTTATGGCGTGGCCCTGGCAGGATGGTCTTCGAACAGCAAATATCCGCTGCTCGGCGGCCTGCGCAGCTCGGCGCAGATGATCAGTTACGAATTGGCGCTCACGATGTCCGTAGTTGGCGTACTGCTAATGGCGGGCAGCTTCAATTTGAAACAAATTATTGAGGCGCAGGCGCACCATCCGGAGCGCGGGATTTTTGGCTGGAACGTGTGGCCGCAGATTTTGGGTTTCTTTTGTTTTTTCGTGGCGGCGGTCGCGGAGACGAATCGCGTGCCGTTCGATTTGCCGGAAGCGGAGTCAGAACTGGTCGCGGGCTTCCATACCGAATACGCCAGCTTCAAGTTCGCGATGTTCTTCATCGCAGAATACACCAGCATGATCACGGTTTCGTGCCTGTGCTCGATTCTATTTTTCGGCGGATGGCTGTCTCCTTTCCCCGCCTCGTGGACGTTTACCCATTATTTGCCGTCGGCCATCCTGATTCCCTTCGGACTGTGGGTGATTTGGGATGGGTTCCGCTACGAGACGATTTTCGGGCGACTTATTTTGCCGGGAGCTGGAACGGTGATTGCCGGGCTGGGCGCAGTTTTTGTTTTGTTCCCAAACGTGAATGAGTTTATTCAGGCGCCGTTCTGGCTGCTGTCCAAGATTTTTGTTTTTCTGTTTGTGTATGTGTGGATGCGCGGGACGCTGCCGCGTTTCCGCTATGACCAATTGATGGCGTTCGGATGGAAATTGCTGCTGCCGCTGTCGATCGTGAACGTGATTGTCACCAGTTTTGTGATTCTGGCGAGAATGACGTGGGGTGCGAAATGACAGCGGCACTCGTCGTTTTCTTTGTGCTGGCGGCACTGGCCGTGATTGGCGCGGTCAGCTTGATTTTGCAGAAGCATCCGATTCACAGCGCGCTGTCGCTGATCGTGGTCATGGTTGCGCTCGCGGGACTCTATCTGCTATTGGGCGCAGAATTCGTGGCCGCCGTGCAGATTATTGTTTATGGCGGCGCGATTATGGTGCTGTTTGTGTTCGTGATTATGCTCTTGAACGCGGGCGTGGAGGAGCACACCAGCATTTCCAAGATGGCGGGAGCGCCGGGGTTGCTCCTGGTCGTGGCACTAGCTGGCTTTGTGGCCGCGACGATCGCGAAGTCAACGGAGAGCGTGCAGGCCGCGCCGCAAACGGGAGAAATTGCTTCGACACTCGGAATTTCGAACATGATCTTCAAGGACTTCGTTTACCCGTTCGAGTTGACCTCGTTCCTGATTCTCGTCGCGGTGCTGGGAGCCACGGTGCTCGCGCAGCGGGAGAAAAGCTGAGATGGTACCCACGAACTATTACGTGATCCTGAGCGCGATCCTTTTCGGGCTGGGCGTGTTTGCGTTTATTTTCAAGCGCAACATCATCACGATTTTCATGTCCATTGAGCTGATGCTGAACGCGGTCAATCTGGCGTTTGTAGCGTTCAGCCAGGCGCTAGGAAAACTCGATGGGCAGGTTTTTGTGCTTTTCGTGATTGTCGTGGCGGCGTCGGAAGCGGCCGTGGGGCTGGGAATTATCATCTTGATTGCGCGCAACCGGCAGACACTGAACGTGGAACGCGTCGACCTGCTCAAACTCTAATGCCGAAATACCCGATGCTCGAATACCTGTGGATTGTTCCGCTGCTGCCGCTGCTGGGCTCGGCCGTGAATGGAATTTTTGGCGCGAAGTGGCCGAATAAGATTATCAATTGGGTGGCCATCGGCTCGACGGGGCTTTCTTTTCTTGGCGCGCTTGAAGCGGTCCGCGAGTTTTTCGAGTCGGGTAGGGTTCTCTTTCGCAAGGAATTCTTCACCTGGATCGCCACGGGCAATTTCCGCGCTGGTTTCGATCTGCAGATGGACCAACTCACGGTCGTGATGGTGCTGGTGGTGACCGGAGTCGGTTGGCTCATTCACATTTACGCGACCGGATACATGGCGCATGAAGGCGGCTACTACCGCTTCTTTTCCTACCTCAACCTGTTCATGTTTTTCATGCTCATCCTGGTGCTGGCGGCGAATTACGTGCTGCTGTTCGTTGGGTGGGAAGGCGTGGGGCTCTCCAGTTACTTGCTCATCGGATTTTATTTCCTGAGGAAATCTGCTGCGGATGCGGGGAAGAAAGCGTTCATCGTCAATCGCATCGGCGACTTCGGATTCATGCTGGGGATGTTCTTGCTGTTCAAGACTTTCGGGACCTTGGATTTCGTCCAGCTTTTCGCAAAGGCGGATCCTTGGCCTGCTGATGCGATGGGGCATCTTGGAACGTTCACGATCGCCTGCCTGCTGCTTTTCATGGGCGCGTGCGGAAAGTCAGCGCAGCTGCCGCTGTACGTTTGGCTGCCGGACGCCATGGAAGGGCCGACGCCGGTCAGCGCACTGATTCATGCGGCGACGATGGTGACCGCGGGCGTATACGTAGTGGCGCGCTCGCACATGCTCTTTTCGCGTGCGCCGACGGCGATGCTGGCGGTCGCCATCGTTGGCTGCGCGACGGCGTTCTTTGCTGCCACCATCGGCTTGGTGCAGACGGACATCAAGAAAGTTCTCGCGTACTCCACCGTCAGCCAGTTGGGCTACATGTTTCTCGCATGCGGCGTTGGCGCTTTTTCTGCGGGGATTTTCCACCTGATGACGCATGCGTTCTTCAAGGCGCTTCTTTTCCTAGCCGCTGGCAGCGTGATCCACGCCATGGGCGGCGAGCAGGACATGCTCCGCATGGGCGGTCTCAGCAAGAAGATTCGCTGGACGTACGTAACGATGCTGACGGCCACGCTGGCGATTGCAGGGTTCCCGCCATTCGCTGGATTCTTCAGCAAAGATTCGATCCTTTTAAGCGCTTTCCAGAATGAATATGGCGGCCGCAACGTCGGATACGTATTGTACGGATTCGGGCTGGTCACCGCGCTGCTGACGGCGTTCTACATGTTCCGGTTGATCTTCCTCACGTTTCACGGGAAGCAGCGCTACGACGAGCATCACGTTCACGTGCATGAGTCTCCGAACAACATGCTGGCGCCTCTGATGATACTGGCTCTGCTCTCGATTGTTGGCGGCTGGCTGGCCGCGCCTGCGTTCCTGCCGGGAGGAACGGATTATTTTGCGAAGTTCCTGCAACCTGTGTTCAGTCCCATTTACAGGTCTGCAGAATTTCGTGTACTCGAACCTCTCTCTGTTAGCGCCGAAGCCGAGGCGCACTCGCTTGAGCTTTGGCTTGCCGGCATCGCCGTCGTGGTTGCGCTTGCTGGAACCGTGGTTGCCTATTGGCTATATCGGAAGCGACCTGGAAAACCGGACGGACTCGCCAAGTCCATGAAGCCCGCGTACACCACACTGCTGAACAAGTACTACGTGGACGAGCTTTACGATGCCGCGATCGTCAAACCGCTGCTGTGGATTTCGACCAATGTGCTCTGGAAAGCGGCTGATGTTGCCGGAATCGACGGCGCGGTGAACGGCATTGCCGAAGGCGCGACCGCCATCGGCGACGGAGTTCGCCATGCGCAATCCGGGAACACGCGCAGCTACGCGGTGTGGGTGGTGGTCGGGGCGCTGGTGGTGATGGCAGTCATCTTCTTCTGGCCATTCGGCGGAAAAGCAGTTGTCGGGATGGTGCACTGATGCTGCACGGCGGACACTTGCTTTCCGTGCTGATCTTCTTCCCTGCCGTGGGGGCGCTGGCGCTGTTGCTGCTGCGCGGAGACGATCACAAATTCATCCGAATTATTGCCCTGATCGTTTCGCTGGCCGAATTCTTGTTTTCGCTGCTGATGATCCGCGCAGTGCCGGTTGGCGCGGCTGGGTATCATCTTGAGGAATACCTCAAGTGGATCAACCAGCCGCCCATCCATTACCATTTGGGCGTTGATGGAATCAGTTTGTTCCTGATGATCCTGACGACGTTCCTGACGCCGATCTCCATTCTGGCATCCTGGAAAAGCATCGAGCACCGTGTGAAAGAATTTTTCGTGATGCTGCTGATGCTGGAAGTCGGCGTCGTGGGCGTGTTCCTCTCACTGGACCTTTTTCTTTTCTTTCTTTTCTGGGAAGTGATGCTGATTCCCATGGCATTTTTGATCGGCATTTGGGGGCATGAGCGGCGCGTATATGCGGCGGTGAAGTTCGTGCTGTACACCATGGCGGGATCGATCCTGATGCTGGTGGGGATCATCTGGCTGTACAACGCCACGGGAACATTCGATCTGCCGACGATTCAGACGCTGTTGCATACGCCGGCGTCGCAAGGCGGGCTGGAGCTCGCGCCAAGAACCGAGATGCTCCTCTTCTTGGCGTTCTTTCTCGCGTTCGCGATCAAGGTGCCGCTCTTCCCGCTGCATACCTGGCTGCCGGATGCGCACGTGGAGGCGCCCACGGCCGGCTCAGTGATGCTCGCAGGCGTGCTACTGAAGATGGGCACGTACGGAATGATCCGCTTCTGCCTGCCCCTTTTCCCTGAGGCTTCGCGGCGTGCAGCAGGCTGGGTGGCGGTGCTGGCGATCATCGGGATTATTTATGGCGCGCTGGTGGCGATGGTGCAGCCAAACTTGAAAAAGCTGGTCGCGTATTCTTCCGTCAGCCACTTGGGCTTCGTGGTGCTGGGCATTTTCGCGTTTCATAACATTTCCATGCAGGGCGCGGTCTACCAGATGCTGGCGCACGGAATTTCGACGGGCGCGCTCTTCTTGTTGGTGGGCATGCTGTATGACCGGCGGCACACGTTTGAAATCAGCGAGTACGGCGGGCTGGCTACGCCGATGCCCAAGCTGGCGGCATTCTTTCTGTTTGTGGCGCTCTCGTCGCTGGGATTGCCGATGCTCAATGGGTTCGTCGGCGAATACCTGGTCCTGCTGGGCACGTATCAGCGGCACTGGGGCTGGGCTACCTGGGCCGCGCTCGGCGTGATTCTCTCTGCGTGCTACTTGCTGTGGTCGTACCAGCGGGTGTTCTTCGGCGAGATCACGCGTGAGAAAAACCGCACTCTTCCCGATGCCTCCGCGCGAGAGAAGTGGATTCTGGCGACCGTGGCGGTCGTCACATTGTGGATGGGCATCGGTTCGACGTTTATCACCAAGCGGACGGCGGCGGCGGCGCAAGACGTGATTGATCAAGTCGAACCACAACGGCCGTATGAAGCTGCGGCGCCGAACATTGTTGCACCGAATGTGCTTACGACAGATGGAGCCACGACGCGGGCTAAGCAAATTCCCTCAAGCGCGGCTACAAAAGTCGCTTTGACGGAAAGACTGGGAACCCGCTAGATGCTACCCCGCGTTATTGATGCGTATCGAGTGCTGCCGGAACTGGTGTGGTGCGGTTTCGGCGTGCTGGCGATGCTGATGCAGCCATTTGTGCGCAGCCGGCACTTTTTTACGTTTCTTGCGTTGATCGGCACACTGGCGGGAACGGGCGCGGCGGTGACTTCGGCAATGCATGCGGGCCCGGGCTTCGACGGGCTGGTGCAGTCGGATTCGTTCAGTTTCTTCTTCCGGCTGCTCGTGGGCACGGTGGGGTTTCTGGTGGTGCTGGCGGCGGGGCCGTACCTGGAGCGGGAGCGGCTTCCCGCCGCGGAATTTTACGCGCTGCTGCTGTTTGCCACGGCGGGGATGGGGGTGCTGGCTTCGGCGCAGGAGCTGCTGACCGCATTCATCGGACTCGAAATGAGTTCGATCTCCAGCTATGTCCTGGCGGGCTACCGCCGCGATTCACTGAAGTCCAGCGAATCGGCGATGAAATATTTTCTGCTGGGCTCGTTTGCGACGGCTTTTTTTCTTTACGGGATTGCGCTGGTGTACGGCGCGAGCGGAACGACCAAGCTGACCGGGATGGGCTCCGAAGAGCTTTTCCATAGCACGTATTTCGAGCTTGGACTGGCGATGATTTTGATAGGCCTCGGCTTCAAAGTAGCTGCGGCGCCGTTCCAGGTGTGGACGCCGGACGTTTACGAAGGTGCGCCCACGCCGGTGACGGCGCTGTTTTCCGCGGGACCGAAGGCGGCGGCGTTTGCGCTACTGCTGCGCATTTTTGCGACGGTGCCTGCTGCCACGCATTTCTGGTTCTGGGCTTTCTGGGCGCTCGCGGCGCTGACGATGTTTGCCGGCAACTTGGGCGCACTGGTACAGACGAACGTCAAGCGCTTGCTGGCGTACAGCTCGATCGCGCACGCCGGCTATATCCTGGTGGCTTTTGCGGCAGTCACGTTCATGGCGCGCGATGGAGCGGCGGAGGCGGGGCCGGCGTATGCGGCGGTGCTCTTTTATTTGCTGAGCTACGCACTGGTGAAGCTGGGGGCGTTCACGATCGTTTCGCAACTGGGCGGCACGGGCGAAAAGAATCTTTCACTGGACGACTACGCGGGGCTTTCGCAGCGTCTGCCATGGATTGCGGCGGCGCTCAGCGTGTACTTGCTCTCGCTGCTCGGGTTGCCGGTGACGGCGGGATTTTTTGGCAAGTTCTACATCTTCAAGGCCGCAGTGAATTCGCACCTGCTGTGGCTCGCCGTGCTGATGGCGATTAACAGCATAATCGGGGCTTACTACTACCTGCGCGTGATCGTGGTGATGTACATGCGCGAGTCCAGCGCGGAAGCCGCGGCGGCTCCCCACGTGGGATTTCCGCTAACCGTTAATTTTGTTTTGGCGTTCACAGTGGCGGGCACGCTGTACTTTGGACTGTTCCCCAACCAGGTGCTGAACTTCATTCTGCAGCCGACACTGCTCGGGCGCTAGACTGTACGGCAAGAACACCGCTGTATACCGCTGTGTCGGACTTCATCCTTTTTGCAGTGTTGGGGAGCCGGGGCGCATCTTGCTGCGCCCCTACAAACAGGAGTGCCTACCGCCGTACCCCAGGGCATTTTGTATGAATGTCCAAAAAACAAAGGGCTTACAGAATTTGCAATTCGTAAGTGATTGATTCTAAAAGATATGTTTTCGACTATTTCAGGACCATTGCGCGCAGATGGCAAAGTGCCAGAGAAGAAAGCGGGACGCTAAGGAGCGCGCGGCCATCAAAAGCACGGTGGAAAATGAAAAGGCGCCGCCTTTTCCAATTTTCGGAGTAATCCCCAAGAGAGAGTTTACGAGATACGTGGGGGAAGTCCAGAAGAATTTGTGAGGGCTTCGGGAACGAGTTCGAGGGTGGAACGCGCACGAAAATGAAAATGGCCCGGAGGCCTGGGCCGCCGGGCCGTTTGGAATGCCTTTTCAGGGCCTTAGATCTTCACGAAGATGATAACCAGGGTGAACAGCGCGAGAGTCTCGACGAACACCAGGCCGAGAATCATGGCCGCGCGGATGGCCGCTGCCGCTCCTGGGTTGCGGGCCATGCCTTCGCAGGCCGCCGAAGCGATGCGGCCTTGCCCTAGCGCGCCGCCAAAGGCCGCCAGCGCCATGCCGAAGCCTGCCGCAATAGCCATGAGACCCTTGCCTCCGGCTGCCGCAGCTCCTGTTTCCTGCGCGAACGCGGACGGAGCAATCAACATCACCGCCGCGAACGCCACCAACACCATCATCCACTTCTTCATCACTTCCTCCTTGTGAATCACCGCCAGGAGGTGGTTCCCGGACACCGTGCAGCCGGGCTCACACTGGAACGGCACAACAGACTTGGCCTAAGAAAAACGCAAGCAAACGCCTAGTGCTCTTCCCCCGTGGCGATTCCCAAATACACGGAAGGGAGCACCGTAAATATATAGGTCTGAATGATCGCCACAAAAACATGCAGACCAATAAACGCGAGCGGAATAAGGGCAGGAAAAACAGCCAGCACAATTCCGAGAACCGGGGTCTTGTGCCATCCCCAAAGCGTGGGGGCAATCAGGAGGCTCAAAAAGATCGAGTACAAAAGATCGCTAGCAAAAATGTTAGCCCACAGACGGACAGTGAGCGAGAGCACACGAGCGCAGGTGCTGATGATCTCGACGGGAAAGATAAGCGGGGAAAGCAGTGGAACGGGGCCCGCGAAATGCTTGACGTAGGCAATACGGCCGTGATGCCGGATTCCCTGCCAATTGAAATATATGAACGTAAGAATCGCGCACGCCAAGGGGACGCTGACGTTGGCGGTCGGCGCCGCGAAAAGCGGGAAAACACTGAAAAGATTGGCCAGCAGGATGAATACGGAAATCGAGCCGACCCAGGGCACGTATCGCAACCCTTCGTGCCCGACATTTTCTTCCAGCAAATCCTTGATCCCAAACCCAAGCGGATTGGTAAGCAACAATTCCGCGACTTGCTGAAAGGCGCCAGGGCGCTCCACGGAAAGGCGAGAGCGAAGCAAAAGCGCCAATAACGTACCAACAATCAACACGAAGAATCCCATCACAACATGTTCCGGGATGGGAGTTTCGGGATTCTCGGATGCGATGTGAAACCACGAGAGCAACGCCAGGGCAAAATGGCCTAGATAGTGGTTCACCAGTTGCGTCAGTCCGGTAACGTGTTCGGTCATTCGCTAATCCGCAGAATGCAAGATTTCGTACACACTCGCCGCGATTGTTGCGGCTCCCAAAGCGCACAAACCCACAACCATACTTACAAGGGGAACTCTCAGATAAATAAAAATAACATACACGGCGAGGGCTATCAACCCGTAGCGAAAGAGCATGCCGAAATAGCTGAGGAGAGGGACGGCAGGCTTTTTCTTTTCGGCTTGGGCGGTGGAGGCTGCGACCAGGGTGTCCAGACCGCGCCGGAGCCAGCGAAAATTGAGCCAGGAGAGCGCCGCGCCGATTGCAAGACCCGCACCCCACAAGCGATCGCGAAGCGCGGCAACCAGAATAGCGGCCATCAAGCCAACAAGGAGCGTCAGCCAGGAGATGCGCCGCTCTGTGACGGCAGCGGGCGAAGAATCATCTGCGCTTGATGCCATCGCCGCTTCCTCCGAGCCGCCGGAGAACGTCGCGCACGCCAGCATAGAAACCAATGCCACCGAGCACGAGAAGGAAAAGCGGCTTGGTATGAAGCCAGCGGTCGAGAAAATAGCCGAGGAGGCCGCCGACAACCACGGCTGAAACGAGGACGAGGGGCAGCTCCATGGCAATGGCGGCCTGCTTGGAAATGTCTTTTGCTTTCTCACGCACGGGAGAGGTTGATTCGGAGTTTTCCGGCTTATTGTCCGAAGGCATATTGGGCGAGCCGCGTGAACGGCTCAGGATACAACCCCGCGGCGAGGGTGACAAACACTGCGACGGTGAGCGCCACGATCTGCGCGCTGGTCATGATGGGACGGGGGGCTTCGCCGGGCTGCTTGAGCCAGGCGTGCACGACGATGCGAAAATAGTAGTAAAGCGCAGGGACGATATACAGAACGGCAAAGACCGCGAGCACCGGATGATGCGTTTCGATCAGCGAAAGGAAAATAAAATACTTGCCCATGAAGCCGGCGGTGGGCGGAATACCGGCGAGCGAGAGCATGAAGATCAGCAGCAGGACAGCGGCGGCGGGGCTGCGCTGGTAGAGACCGTTCAGGTCCTCGAGTTCCTCGCCGATGAGCCCCTTTTGGCGAAGCACAATGATGACCGCGAATGCGCCCGCGGTCATGAACACATACGACAGCAAGTAGAAGGCGATGCCGGTAAAAGCAGTTTTGTTCCACGCCACCAGGCCGAGCAGGATGTAGCCGACGTGGGAGATCGAGGAGTAAGCGAGCAGGCGCTTTACGTTCGTTTGGGTCAGCGCAGCAAGATTGCCCCAGGTGAGCGAAGCAACGGCAACGCCGGCGATTAAGTACATCCATTGTTCCTGGGAAGTTTTTTGCGCGGGAGTAAAAACGGAAATGAACAGCCGCAGAAGCAGCGCAAAACTCGCGGTTTTGGAGGCCACGCTGACGTAGGCAGTGACAGGCGTCGGCGCGCCCTCATAAACGTCAGGGGCCCATTGATGAAAAGGTACGGCGGCAATTTTGAAGAATAGCCCGACGGCAACGAGAACAAACGCGAGTATGGGGAGAAGCTGGAGAGTGAGAGGGTCGAAGTTCAACGCAATGGGGAGTTGTCTTGCCAGCAGGTCGTGCATCTGCTGGCCCTGCGCTCCCGGGAGACGGCTGAGCGCAACAACGTGCACCAGATTTTCGCGGCGCGCCAGCGCTGAGGTGATGTTTCCAAGGTTCGTTGCGCCGCTCAGGCCGTATAGAATCGAAAAACCATAGGCCAAAATTCCGGAGCTGAAGGCGCCGAGCAGGACATATTTCAGGGCGGCCTCGTTCGAACGTTTTTCGCGGCGCAAGAAACCAGTGAGCACGTAGAAGCTGAGAGCCATGGTCTCCAAGCCGAGGAACAGGACGATCAAGTCTATCCCGGAGGCCATGAGCATCATGCCCACGCAGGCAAACAGAAGGAGCGCGTAGTATTCGCCCTCTTGTTCCCTTTCGATGTCCAGGAATTTCACGGATAGCAAAATCACAAGCGCGGTGGCGGCAAGAAAAAGAATCGAGAAGAAAAGAAAGAACGGATCGACTACGACGGAATCGTGGAATCCGGAGAATTCGCCTCGGGCGACGACTGCGGCACGAAGCCTCCACAGCGTAAAGGCGCTGAACAAAGTGCCCGCCAGCGCGAGGCCGGCGTTAATGTATTTTTCCTTCTGCTCGATCCAGAAATCGATTATCAGGATGCCCAGGCCGAAGAGAACGAGCTCGATCTCCGGAAGGATGACGGCGCCGTCGCCCCGAAGATAGCTGACAATCGAATTGATAATCGAGATGTTCATGCGGGCGGGCTATTTCGTCTCCGCCATAGCGGCCGGGAGTTCCGGTGGAGGCAATTTCGCATGCTCGGCCTGGTAGAAACCGGGATTCACCTGCTCGACAATTTTCTGCACGGGCTTTTCGATGAGGGTGAAGAACGGCTTTGGGTAGATGCCGATCCAGAAAGCGAGAATCACGAGCGGCACGAGCGTGGCGTACTCGCGCAGGTTCAAGTCCGGCAAATCTTCATTGGCGAATTGCGTGACCGGGCCGAACATCACGCGCTGATAGAGCCAGAGCAAATACGCCGCGCCAAGCACGACGCCCAGCGAACCCCAGGCGGCCCAGGCTTTGCTCACCTGAAATGCGCCCTGCAGAATCGTGAACTCTCCGATGAAGCCGTTGAGAAGGGGCATACCGAGGGAGCTGAGGCTGACGATCAGGTAGATGGCGGCGAAATTGGGCATGGGCGTCGCGAGGCCACCGAACTCCGAAATCAAGCGCGTGTGACGCCGCTCGTAGAGCACGCCGACGATCAAGAAGAGCGCGCCCGTGGAAATGCCGTGGTTGATCTGCTGGAGCACGCTGCCGGAAAGGCCGTTCGGCGTGAGCGCAAAAATTCCCAGGGTGCAAAAGCCAAGATGGCTGACCGAGCTGTAGGCGATGAGGCGCTTCATGTCCTTCTGCATGAGGCAAACGAGCGCGCCATAAATGATGCCGATCAGGGAGAGCACGATGACGATCTGGATGATCTTGTGGCGCAGGAGCGGATCAGCCGGAAGCAATGGCAGCGAAAAGCGAATGAATCCGTAGGTGCCCATTTTCAGCAAGACGCCGGCGAGGATGACGGAACCGGCCGTGGGAGCTTCGGTGTGCGCATCGGGGAGCCAGGTGTGGAACGGGAACATGGGAACCTTAATGGCAAACGCGAAAAAGAATCCCCAGAAGAGCCACACCTTCAACGGATCGGAAAAGTGCTGCGCGGCCGCGAGAAGCGTTGGAACGTCGAACGTGCGCGTCCCACCGGCAGGAACAGGCGCATAGAAGTAAAGCGCCAGAATCGCGAGAAGCATGACGACCGATCCGGCGAGGGTGTACAAGAAAAACTTGATGGCGGCGTAGAGGCGACGATCGCTGCCCCAGACGCCGATCAAGAAGTACATGGGAACGAGCATCACTTCCCAGAAAACGTAAAAGAGGAAGAAATCCAGGGCAACGAAAACGCCGATCATGCCGGTCTGCAGCAGGAGAAGAAGAATGTAATATTCCTTGGTGCGCTGGTGAATCGCGCTCCACGACGAGAGGATGGCGATCATCCCGAGGAAAGTGGTAAGCATGACGAGCAAAAGGCTAATGCCGTCGATTCCGAGATGATATTTCGCGCCGATCGACGGAATCCAATCGGCGGTTTCCTCAAGGGTGAAGCCGCCCCACTCTGGCTTGAACCAGCGGACCAGCGGAAGCGAGACCAGAAAACCGAGTACGCCAAAAATGTTGCCAGCGATCTTATGCGCTTGCTCGCTTTCGCGGGGAATGAGCAACAGAAGCAAAGCGCCCACGAGCGGAGTGAACAGGACGACGCTCAAGACGTGATGTGCAAAAAAGTCCATTCTTTATCGCCTCTCAACGCACGCTGCGCAGCAATACCTGCACATGGTGCCCGTAATACGCCAGAAGAATGACGAGCCCGACGAGAATCAGCATCGCGTAACTGGAAAAAAGCCCGGTTTGCAGCAAACGCACCGGATAACTGAAAAGCTGCATCATCTTGGCGCTGAAATTCAGCAGCCCATCGATGATCCACTTGTCCCACCACATGGATAGAGTGGAGCCGAAGCGGGCGAGCCAGCCGGCGCCATCGACGCCCACACCGTCGATCACGTTGGCGTCAAAGCGGCCGAGAAGAGTGCCGAGGTCTTTGGTGCGCTCCACGATGGCGGCGTCATAGATTTCGTCGACGTAATATTTGTGGAGGAGCAACCGGTACAATGCCGGCCGCCTGCTGGCGAGTAGCTCCGGCGCGACACGCTTGGTGCAATAGAATTCGTATGCGAGCCAAAATCCTAAACCGACGATTGCAAGCGACGCCACCATCAATAGAATCTCTTTGGCGTAAGCATGGTGCGCGATCTTGACCGTTCCCGTCTCTGGCATAACGCCAATCAGGACGGGATCAAGGAAGCGCTCAAAACGATTTTCTCCTCCGAAGACCTCCGGCCACCCAATCCAACCACCAATGACTGAGAATCCGGCGAGAATCATGAGCGGAAGGACCATCGGTCGAGGCGATTCGTGGATGTGCTTCACAACGTGCTCGTCGGCACGGCAATATCCAATGAACGTAAGAAAGAACAGCCGGAACATGTAGAAGGCCGTCATTCCTGCGGTGATGAAGCCGATAATCCACAACAGGAAAAAGCGGTCGAAGGCCTGGCCGAGAATTTCATCTTTGCTGAAAAATCCGGCGAAGGGAAAAATCCCCGCGATGGCCAACGTCGCGACCCCAAACGTTCTCGCGGTAATCGGAATTTTTTCCCACAAGCCGCCCATCTTGCGTATGTCCTGTTCACCGGACATCGCGTGGATCACGCTGCCAGCGCCAAGGAACAGCAGTGCTTTGAAGAACGCATGGGTCATGAGGTGAAAGATTCCGGCGGCGAAAGCGCCCACACCCAGGGCGAGAAACATGTAGCCAAGCTGGCTGATGGTGGAATAAGCGAGGACTTTCTTGATGTCGTTCTGCACGAGCGCCATGGACGCCGCGAAAATGGCGGTGATCGCGCCGATCACTGCCACGACATCCATTGCAAACGGGGCGAGCTGGTAAATGGCGTTCATGCGGGCAACCATGTAGACACCGGCGGTCACCATGGTGGCGGCGTGTATCAGAGCACTCACCGGCGTTGGGCCTTCCATCGCGTCGGGCAGCCAGACGTAGAGCGGAATCTGCGCGGATTTTCCCATCGCTCCGATAAAGAGCAAGAGTGCGATGGCTGTCAGCACCGGCGCGCCGAAGGCCAATGCGTGCGCATCCGCGGCTGACTTCAGTGCCTGCACAATTCCTGAAGCGTCCGCCGCATCCGGCAAGCCCTGAGAGGTAAACCGGATGGTGCCTAAGGTCGCCGCGGTCAGAAGAATCCCGAGGATAAATCCAGCGTCGCCGATGCGGTTGACGATGAACGCTTTTTTCCCCGCGTCGGAAGCAGACTTTTTCAGGAAATAGAAACCGATCAGCAGGTAGCTGCAGAGGCCGACACCTTCCCAACCGACGAACATGAGCAGCATGTTGTTCGCGAGGACGAGCGTGAGCATGGCGAACATGAAGAGATTCATGTAGCCGAAGAAACGGTAGTAGCCACCTTCATGCCCCATGTAGCCGATGGAGTAAACGTGAATCAGGAAACCGACGCCGGTGACGACGAGAACCATGACACAGGAAAGAGGGTCGAGAAGGTATCCCCAGTCCGCGACAAACCGGATGGCGTGTCCGCCAGTCATCTGCATGGGACCCGGCGTCAACCATTCGAAGAGCACTTTCTGGAAGACGCGATGCTCCGGATCGGCGGCCAGCAATTGAAACACAGCGCCCAGCGCGTAAAGGAAGGACAAACCCACGCTGCCAACGCAGAGCACGCTGACGCCGGTATTCGGAAGCCGGCGACCAAAGAAAAGCATCAGCGCCGCTGTCGCTAGAGGAAACAGCGGGATCAGCCAGAGATGATCGAGAAAGTAGCCCGTGGGCGTCATGCCGGTTTCATTTCTTCTTTCTTGTCGTCTACCACTTCAGCAAATCCATCTCGTCAGCCAACACTGTTTCGCGGTTGCGGAAAAAAGCGATGATGATTCCGAGGCCGACGGCGGCTTCCGCGGCAGCATCTGCGATGATGAAAAGTGCGAAGACCTGTCCCGCCACATCACCATACAAACGGGAAAAGGCCACCAAGTTGATGTTCACGGCATTGAGAATCAGCTCGATCGACATGAGCACGACAATGACGTTGCGGCGCGTGACGACACCAACCACGCCGATGATGAAGAGCGCGAGACTCAAAAACAGGTAGTGTTCGATCGAAAGCATCGCTGCGTTACGCCCTTTTCTTGGCCATAACAACGGCCCCAATCATGGCCACCAGCAAAAGAACCGACGCAATTTCAAACGGCAAGAGATACGATTCGAACAGGCTGCGCGCCACGGCCTCGGAATTGGGCGGCAACTTCGTGGCGGCCGCAGCGGTCAGGACCGGCAGACCCTGCCCGGGCATTTTTCCGGAAGTCCAGAACATGAAACTGACTTGGGCGGCCAGTGCCAGCGCGACGAAGAGCCCCACCCACCTCTGCCGCGCAAACTGGATCTGCTGAAGCGCCACGTCCAGATTGACAAGCATGATCACGAAGACAAACAGAACCATGATGCCGCCGACGTAAAGAATAATCTGGACGATAAACAAGAATTCCGCACGCAATTGCAAAAAAATTCCCGCAGTGGCAAGCAGCGCGGTGATCAGGAAGATGGCGCTGTGCACTACATTGCGCCGCGTCACCATGAGCACGCCGCTGGCCACGGCGGTACCGGCGAAGAAATAAAACAGGACCTTATCCAGCATAGAAATCCGAAGCGGCAGATTGATCCTGCGGCGCGCCATGCTCTTTCTCGATCGCCAGAATCAGAAACGCGACAATCAACGTAATGATGGCCGCGGGAGTCGTTACCAGAAGCAGCCCCCATCCCTGCAAGTGAAAATACGATCCGGCGATCAGGGCCACGCCGACCAGCAAAACGTTAACGATGGACAGGGGAATCAGAAAATGCCAGCCAAGTCGCATCAGCTGGTCAAAGCGATAGCGCGGTATGGTGAATCGCAGCCACATGAAAAAATAGATGTACAGGCTCACCTTGAGAATGAACCAGAAGCCGCCGTGAATGCCGGCGTAGAACGGTTTGGCGATGGGCACAACGACCGGCACGAGGAGGACCAAGCCCAAGACAAAACACAATCCCGCTACGGCGAACATGAACATTTGTTGAACACGCGTTGGCTGCTTCGGCGTGCGCTGGAGGCAATAGACACCGATAGCGACCATTAAGAGAACCGGGACGAAATCCAGAAGATTCAGCAAGTGAAAGCCGGGAAGCTCGTGCACTTTGGAAAAAGGACGCAGCCACCCGCCTAAGAAAAGCGTCGTAGCGACCGACGCCACCACGATCATGTTGGCGTATTCCGCGAGAAAATAGAGCGACCAGCGGAATCCGCTGAACTCCGTCATATACCCGGCGACGAGCTCGGATTCGGCCTCCGGCAAATCGAACGGAGCGCGGTTGGTTTCCGCTATAGAAGCAACAAGGTAGGTGAAAAACGCCACCGGCGCAAGCATCACGAACCAAATGCCTTCGTTGCTCTGAGCTTCCACGATCGATTTAATGTTTAGCGTGCCGGTAAATAAAAGCGCGCTTACGAGCGCCATTCCCGCGGCGGTCTCGTAACTCACCAACTGCGCCGAGCTGCGCAGCGCACCCATCAAGGAATAGTGGCTATTCGACGCCCAACCGCCCAGCACAATGCCGAAAATTCCCAGGGCGCTGACACCCACAACGAAGAGGATGCCAATGTTGATGTCCTGCGCAATTTGGAATGCCGGTCCAATGGCCAAGCCGGCCAACGAAAGCAGCGCCGCACCGACGGAGAGCACAGGCGCAAGCCAGAAGACGAGTTTATCCGCGTTGTCCGGGATGATGTCTTCTTTGATGAGCAATTTCACCGCGTCGGCGATCGGCTGCAACAAACCATGCGGCCCCACGCGCATAGGCCCCAGCCGGGCTTGCATGTCCGCCATGAGTTTGCGTTCCACGAGCACGATGTAGCCGACGATCAGCGGAAGAACCGCTACGATGGCCACGCCACAAAGCAGCGGCGCCCAGAAAGCTTTCAAGAACTCGATGGTCGCCTGAATAATCGGATTGGTCATCGGTCTTTTTCTCCGCGCCCTTACCGGTCGACTTCTCCCAGCACGATATCGATCGTGCCAATGATAGCCACCACATCAGCAACCAGGTGTCCTCGCACCATGCGGTCGAACGCTTGCAAATTGATGAAGGAAGGCGGCCGGATGTGCACGCGATACGGCATGACGGTGCCGTCGCTCACAACGTAATAGCCGATTTCGCCCTTGGGCGCTTCGATCGCATGATAAACCTCGCCCGGTGGCGGCTTCAGTACCTTTCCTACTTTCGCCATGATTGGTCCGGCGGGAATATTTTCGATGGCTTGGAGGCAGATCAGACGCGATTGCCGCATCTCTTCCATGCGGACCAAATAGCGGTCGTACGTGTCACCGGTTGTGCCGACAGGAATCTCGAACTTGTATTGATCGTACGCCGCGTAAGGCGCGGCCTTGCGGATGTCCCACTTCACGCCGCTGGCCCGCAACACTGGCCCGGTCACGCCAAACGCGATGGCGTCCGCCGCCGTCAGAATTCCCACGCCTTTCGTCCGCCCGATCCAGATGCGGTTTTGCGTGAGCAAATCCTCGTATTCCACGATGCGCGATTCGAAATCCTTGCAGAATCGCTCAACATCCTTCTCGAAGGTGTCGTAAGCCTCGTACTGCAGCCCGCCGATGCGGAAGGCATGAGTGGTCAAGCGCGCGCCGCAGTACTTTTCAAAAATTTTCAGGATTTCCTCGCGTTCGCGGAAACAGTAGAAGAGCGGAGTGAGCGCGCCGATGTCTAGAGCATGCGTGCCGAGCCACAATAGATGGCTGGCGATTCTCTGTAGCTCCGTCAAGATGGTGCGAATCACACGAGCGCGCGGCGGGGCTTCCACGACCAGCAGTTTTTCCACGGCCTCGCAATATCCCAAGCCGCTGCTGACAGCCGCGACATAGTCCATGCGGTCAACATACGGGGCAAACTGCTGATACGTGCGGTTCTCGGCGATTTTCTCGACGCCGCGGTGCAAATACCCGATGATGCACTCCGAGCTGATCACGCGCTCGCCATCGAGTTTCAGCTTGACGCGCAACACGCCGTGGGTGGACGGATGCTGCGGCCCCATGTTGATGACCAGTTCATCCGCTCCCAACAGCGTCTTAGGATCGTTTGTGGTGTCGACCTTCAGAGTCGTTTCCTTGTGCGGCTAAAATCGCATTACTGACCGCTCTCAATTCCAAGATTCTCGCGCACCCAGGCAGTATCCTGCTGCAAGATGTCATAGTCTTTCCGCAGCGGATAGCCTTGCCACTCGTCCGGCAGCAAAATGCGTTTCAGTTCGGGATGCCCGAAAAAAACAATTCCGAACATGTCAAATACTTCACGCTCCTGCCAGTTCGCCGCGGGCCAGACGCTCACGACGCTGGGAACTTCTTCAGCATCCGCGGCATGCACCTTCAGCCTCAACCGTTCGTTCTTCGCGAAGGAGTACAGATCGAGAACCACGTCAAACCGCTTTTCGCGCTTCGGCCAATCGACGGCGGTCAAGTCGGAAAGCATGTCGAATTTTTCTTCGTCGCGCAGATACCGGGCTATTTCCACCAGCCGGGCGCGCTCCACGGTCAGGATGGCCTGCTTGCGGTCTTCTATGGCCTCGAAAAGAGCCGCGCCGAGCGTGGCGCGAAATCGCTTGACCAATTCATTGTCGAGGGGAGTCTGCAGAACTACGGGCGGCTTGGGAGGAACGGGAGCCGCCGGCTTCGGTGGAGCCGCCGGCGCGCTCGCGTCCGCGGGCTTGGCAGGAGGAGTCGACACAGCAGGCGTGCTGCTAGCGGGCTTTTCGCCCGTGGGGACTTGAGGCGGTTTAGGTTCCTTGGGCTCGTCAGCCATGGACCCGGGGTGCGACAGGCTGCGACGAAGCGTTTGCGGTTCGCAAACTGCAACAGCGAAGCAGCCGAATATTCAAACGCCGCGTTTCTAACACACGCCGCCAACCGAGTCAATCATAACAACTTGCGAACGGGACGGCGGGATTGAAGAGAGGAGAATCGGGCGTCACACCCACTCAAGGGCACCCTTTTTATAAAGCCACAAATAACCAACAAGGAGGATTCCGAGGAACAGTACCATTGAGACCAGCGCGAATAGCCCTTGATGCACAGCGACCCATCCTCGGTACAGAATCGCCCACGGAATTAGGAACATCGTCTCCACGTCGAAAATCACAAACAACATGGCCACAATGTAAAACCGCACGGAGTATCGCCCGCGTGAATCGCTCTCCGGAGGGATCCCGCACTCGTAAGGCTTGAGCTTCGCGCCGACGGAGGTGGAGGCCGGCCGAATAAATTTTGCCAGCATCAGTGTCACGGCGGGAAACGCTATCACCAGCACTGCGTAAATCAACACTGGAATGTACGCGCTCTGCATCACTCCCTCGCAGGGAGCATGCTACCACTAGTGTCAATCTGGCGCCGGCTTACTTTTCAAAAAGCAGCTCTCCGGCGCGGCTGGTGGCCTTCACGACCGCTTTGATGAGCGTCACGCGGAGCTTGCCTTCTTCCAATTCCATGATTCCGTCAATGGTGCATCCCGCGGGAGTTGTAACGGCGTCCTTCAGGAGCGCGGGGTGGTCGCCGGTTTCCAGAACCACGCTGGCTGCGCCTTTCATGGTCTGCGCCGCAAGCAGAGTCGCTACATCGCGCGGGAGACCCACCTTAACGCCCGCTTCGGCGAGCGATTCGAGGATGATGTAGGCAAACGCCGGGCCGCTCGCGGAAAGCCCGGTCACGGCGTCCATATTTTTCTCGTCCACGGCTACCGTGCGGCCGACAGCATCGAACATCGCGCGCGCCATCTCCAAATGCTCCGGCCCTGCGTGAGCCCCGCGGCAAAGACCCGTCATTCCACAATCCACGGCTGCCGGTGTATTGGGCATGGCGCGCACCACCGGAACCTTGCCTTTGAGTCGCTGCTCGATGTAGCTCGTCGGCACCGATGCAGCCACAGAAATGACCAGCGTCATCTCATTCAACTCCGCCGCAATCTCTTTCAGCACTTCGCCTACGACTTGCGGTTTTACGCCGAGGAGCACGATGTCTGCGCCTTTGACCGCTTTGCGGTTCCCGGTGGTTACGGACACGCCCAATTCCTTGGCCAGCGCTGAAGCCTTGTCGCTGTGCTTCACCGTCGCGGTAACGTGCTTTAGCGAAAAGAGTTGCTGCTTCAAGTAAGCACGCAGCAAGATCCCGCCAAGTTTTCCCATGCCCAAGACGGCCAGTTTCTTGTCACATAGTAGGTTGTGCGCGGTGGTGCTTGCCATAGTCCAAGCATTCTTGACTTGAATCAGCAATCGGTCAACCTAAGAATCTCAAATGCGGCCAGCCTAAACGGTCAGTCCGCAGGGACAATTCGGCCAACGTCCTGAAAAGCTCCCCTAGGGACACCACAAGAACGCTTGACAGCCGACAACCCCGGGGTCTGGACAGACGCAAAGCGTGTGGCACAATGGGGGCGCGGCGGCGGGCAACCCATGTTTGAAGTGCTGACCACCGTGACCTTTGCCGAGCAAGGTGTAAGACGAAACAAATCTTGTGCTCGCGCGTTATAAAGTCAACCGCCGAAGCCGTCCTCTATCTGGCAGGGATGGAGGCAGGCTGGACGCAAAGCCCGGAGCGTCTGGCGGCACATGTGGCAACACACTCAAAGGAGTAGGCCATCATGAGCGAGAGCAAAAAGAAAGATTCCCCATCGCGCGAGGCCATCCTGACCTTCGTGAACGACCTGAAATTCGCTATTCGGTCGCTGGGGCGCAGCAAAGGGCTGGTAATCACCGTAGTGCTCACCCTGGCCCTCGGCATCGGCGCCAACGCCGCTATCTTCACCCTGGTGCGCGGCGTGCTCCTTCGGCCACTCGTCAACCGTGACGAGGACCGGCTCATCTACATCCAGCAAAGCGCGCCTGGTATCAGCCCCGGGGGCGTCCCATTCTCCGTGCCGGAAATTCAGGACCTGCGCGCAAGCGTCAAAACGCTCGGCTCCTTCGGCGAGTTCTCCGTGGTTGGTTTCACGATGATCGGCCTCGGCGAGCCCCGCGAAGTTCGCGCCGGCGTCGTTAACGGCTCCTATTTTGACGTGGTTGGCCTTCATCCCGTCCTAGGTCGCCTGATCGGCCCGGAAGACGACGGTCCTAAGGCCCCTGGTGTCGTCGTCTTGACCTATCATTTCTGGTCGGGCTCTCTCAAGAGCGATCCTTCCGTCATCGGTAAGGTCCTTCGCCTCGGCAGCGGCTTCGGCGATAGATCTGCCACTATCATCGGCGTCCTCGAACCCTCTGTCCAATATCCGACAAATACCGAAATCATTGCCAACATTGTGACCAGCCCGCATCATCTCTCCGCGACCATGCAGAACGGACGCGTCCACCGCATGACGGAACTCTTTGGCAAACTCACTCCCGGTGCAACTCTCGAGTCGGCGCGCGCTGAACTCCGCGCCGTGCATGGGGCGATGGTCAAAGCGCATCCTGCAGAGTATCCCGCGCAAGCGGACTTCCGGATCGAGGCTAGGCTGCTGCGCGACCAAATCACCTCGCGGGCAAAGACTGTCCTGCTGGTGCTGCTCGCGGCTTCGGCGCTCATCTTCGTCATCGCTTGCTCGAACGTCGCCAATCTGATTCTCTCGCGGACCGTCCGGCGTGAGGGCGAGCTGTCGATCCGCGCGGCGCTCGGCGCAACCACCGGCGCGCTTCGGCGGGTCCTGCTGGCGGAAAGCCTGCTGCTCTGCGGTGCTGGTGCGACCTTCGGCGTGCTGAGCGCTCGGCCCATGGTTGACATCATGGCGCGGTATGCCTCGCGGTTCTCCGTCCGCGCGCTGGACCTGACGGTGGATTCGAGTATGCTCTGGGTCGGGGCGGCGCTGGCGGTCGTCGCGGCAGTGTTGCTGGCCTTTGTCCCGCGTCTGCCGTCGGCTGACTCCTCGCAAGGAATCAGTCTCTCCAACGGCAGCGTGCGGATTACCGGCAGTACGAATCGCCGGCTGCGCATCTTCGCCGTGACGCAGATTGCCGCGTCTTTCGTGCTGCTGGCAGGCGCCAGCGCTTTGGTTAAGACGCTGCTGTCGCTGCAATCGGCGCAGACCGGCCTCGACATACGCCACGTCCTCGCTATCAACGTTCCTGCAATGTCCTACGGAAAAACGCCTCAGCAAGTGGTTGATTTCTATAAGGAATCGATTCGCCGGATTGAAGCGCTGCCCGGTGTGAACAAAACGGCTTTCGGGATTGTCGTTCCCTGGCGCGATGCCGGCAGCTTTGGCCCCGGTCTCCAGTTCTCGGCGGACGGCCATGTTCATGCCCCCGGCGAAGAGGATCCTCGCGCGCAGTTGCGCACCATCTCGCCTGGATTCTTTGCCGCACTCGGAGTTCCCATCATCGCCGGCCGTGATTTCAATGCTCTCGATGGTCAAAGTAAGGAGCCCGTCGTTATCGTTAGCGAGACTCTCGCGCAGCGCATGTTCCCCAATCAGGACGCCGTCAACCGCCACGTCTATTGGACGGATCCGGTGATGAAGTTCATTCCCGGGATTAGCGTCGCGCCGCACCGCATCATCGGCGTCGCTGCCGATATTGACGACGAACACGTCGTTCCTGGACCCATCCTCACCATCTACAACCCTTTTGAAGAGGGCCCCATGTTTGGCGGCCGTCTCTTCATCCATACCAGTGCAAATCCTTATTCGCTGGTCACACCGGTGACTCGCATCATTCGCGACATGTCTGTGGAGCAGCCCGTTGAACGCGCCGCCACCCTCGAAGACGTTCGCGCTGAGGTTCTCACTCCGGATCGTCTTAACACTGTTGTGTTCGGGGTCTTTGCGGCTGTCGCGCTGGCGATTGCGCTGGTCGGCGTCGCCGGCGTGCTGGCGTTTTCCGTTAGCGCGCGGACGCGCGAGTTCGGCGTCCGGCTGGCGATTGGAGCGCAGCCTCGGCAACTCCTGGCGAGTGTCATTGCGGAAGGCGCTGTGATGGCGGCGGGAGGCGTCGTCGCGGGCGCCGCATGTGGTTACGTGCTGGTGCGTCTGGCGCGGAGCTCTTTCGAGGATGTGAAGATGCCGGGCAGTCTGCCTGTAGTTGTATCAGTGGTCGTGCTGCTGGCTGCCGCTGTTGTAGCGTCCGTGCTGCCTGCGGCGCGCGCCGCGCGCGTGGACGTCACGGAAGCACTGCGGTCGGAATGACTTAGGGCTGCCTCAGCGCTCGGTTCGCTTCGGCCCAGCGTTGCCACGCGGCATTCAAGAATTTCTCCTTGTCCTGCTGGATTTGCCGGACAAGCGCTTGATTGCCAGTGTCCTCGTGCGCGGCGGCCCACAGCACCATTTCCGTGAGGACCGGCGCTAGATCGATTCCCTTCGGCGTGAGCGAGTAAATCACTTTCCGTCCGTCCGATGGGTTTCTCTGAGTGGTGATAATCCCATGAGCTATCAACTTCCGCAAACGATCGGCCAAGATGTTCGTCGCGATTCCCTCGTAGGAGTCGAGGAACTCTTTGTAGGTCCGGAACCCCCGCAACATCATGTCGCGGATAATCAGCAGCGACCAGCGGTCACCGAGTATTTCCACCGAAGCATTCAGCGGACACCTCGACCGCCGCTTGGGACTGGCCTTTTTCCTTGGCACATTTCCACTCTAGCATATTTTCGCTTGCATTTTGCAAGTAACATTGGCATAGTTTCTCCCGCACGGATTTTCGCATCGGGGCCGCAGGCAGAATGACCGATTAAGATGGCCCTGGAGGGAATGTTCATGTCATCGGATGCTCAATCCACATCCGTCTCTAAGAAACAGCTCTGGGCCGGACGTATCATCAGCGCTCTTCCTGTGCTGTTGCTCCTCTTCAGCGGCGTTATGAAATTGCTGAAGCCGGCGCCTGTCGTGCAGGGTTTTGCTCACTATGGGTATCCCGAAAGTCAGATTATCGTTCTCGGGATTCTCGAGATTGCCTGCACGCTCGTCTACGTCATTCCGCGGACTTCCTATCTTGGCGCAATCCTGATGACCGCCTATCTCGGCGGCGCAACCGCCAGCAATGTGCGCGTCGGCGACCCGTCCTACTTCGTCACGGTCGCCCTCGGCGTGCTGGTCTGGGCAGGACTTTACTTACGCGATCCTAGGCTGCGCACGCTCCTCCCTCTTCGTAGTTAGCGCAAACGGACGATTGCGGCCAGCCGCTTCTGAATGATTAGTTTGGTTCGCTCGAGTGCAAACGCAATTCACACAAAGGAGTGAGAGATGAGCAAGGTAAGGGTGCTGGTTGGAACACGCAAGGGCGCATTCGTCCTGACAACAGACGGGAAACGCCAAAAGTGGGAGGTCAGTGGCCCGCATTTTGCGGGCTGGGAGATGTACCACCTCAAGGGTTCGCCCGCCGACCCGAATCGGATCTATGCATCGCAGACGAGCGGTTGGTTCGGGCAAATTATTCAGCGGTCCGATGACGGCGGCAAGACCTGGACCCAGCCAGGGACACCACCGGACGAAAAAGACCCCAAGCCGGGGCCGCCCAAGGGCGAAAGCAATAAGTTCGTGTATGACACCTCCGCGGAAACCGGCAAGCCTCTCACGACTCACATGTGGTACGACGGCACGCAGCATCCGTGGGAGTTCAAGCGCGTCTGGCATCTTGAACCCTCGTTCACAGATCCGGACACCGTGTATGCCGGAGTGGAAGACGCTGGCATATTCCGCTCGACGGACGGCGGGAAGAATTGGAAGGAACTCGCCGGACTCCGAGGCCACGGAACAGGCCCGCGCTGGCAGCCCGGCGCCGGTGGCATGTGCCTGCACACCATCATTTTGGACAAGAGCGATCCCAAGCGAATCTACATCGCCATCTCAGCCGCAGGCGCATTCCGCACCGACGATGGCGGTAAGACCTGGAAGCCCATCAACAAGGGGCTCTACTCGCAATATATTCCCGAGCCCACTGCTGAAGTGGGCCACTGCGTTCATCACGTCGCCATGCATCCCTCGCGCCCGAATGTCCTCTTCATGCAAAAGCACTGGGACGTGATGCGCAGCGACAACGCCGGTGACTCCTGGAAAGAGGTCAGTGGCAACCTGCCGACGGACTTCGGCTTCGTGATCGATGTTCACGCCCACGAACCGGAAACCATTTACGTCGTGCCCATCAAGAGCGACGGCGAACACTTCCCTATCGACGGCAAGCTGCGCGTCTACCGCAGCAAATCCGGCGGCAACGAATGGGAAGCGTTGACCAAAGGCCTGCCGCAAAAAGATTGTTACGTGAACATCTTGCGTGACGCCATGGCCGTAGACTCGCTCGATAAATGCGGCGTCTATTTCGGAACCACGGGCGGGCAGGTGTACGGCTCCGCGGATGCGGGCGACAGTTGGACTCCCATCGTGGAACACCTCCCGGCCGTGCTTTCTGTCGAGGTCCAGACGCTGCCATGATTCGCGTTGTCCTCCCGGGCCATCTGAGAGCGCTGGCGCGGGTCGGTCCGGAGATTCAGCTTCACGTCGAAGGTCCGGTCACGCAGCGTTCGGTGCTCGACGCCCTCGAGGCGCAGTATCCGATGCTGCGCGGCACTATCCGTGATCATGTCACGCAAGAGCGTCGTCCGTTCTTGCGATTTTTCGCCTGCGCGGAAGACTATTCTCTCGAGCCGCCGGATACTCCACTTCCCGATGCAGTCGCATCGGGAGCGGAGCCGCTTCTGATCATCGGGGCCATCGCCGGCGGGTAACAGCTCACGGGCGCAGCGGCGCGGCCATCGAGGATTGTGGCGTTTTCGATTGCTTTGGATTCTGTGGATGCTGAATTTGGGCGACTCAGTCGTGCCGCGCCCCGCGTAGAACTTTCACGGCGTGCGGGAGCAGATGCGCTATGACTTCGAGGGACTCCACGGCACCCTTGGGACTTCCGGGCAGATTGACGATCAGCGTCTTCGTTCGCACGGCAGCAGTTCCGCGGGAAAGTACGGCCGTCGGCGTTTTCTCCAGCCCCTTGCGCCGCATTTCTTCCGAGAGTCCGGGCACGATCCGGTCAGCCACTGCCTGAGTCGCTTCCGGCGTATTGTCCCGGGGCCCGATCCCCGTTCCGCCTGTGGTCAAGAGCACGTCCACGCGGCCGGAATCCGCCACAGTGCGCAATTGCTCGCGGATGCTTGCGGGATCGTCCGAGACGTGCAGCATCGAGGTGATTTCCCAGCCCAGTCCTCGGCAAAATGCGACAACGGCCGGGCCGGACAAATCCTCGCGCTCGCCTTTTGTCACGGAGTCGCTGATCGTTAGGACTGCAACGCGCATCAGGAAGGTTTCTTTTTGAGACTCACTGCGTCTCGACCGTATCGCGGTTGGCTTCGTCCATCAGCCGCATCGCTTCCATCAATAGACCGGTCGTGTTGCGCGTCGTGGTGGTCCTAGTCGAGGCATTCGCAGCGTTGAAATCGATCTCGAATTCTCCCGCCGTCCATAGCACCACTTTGTAGACCGCGTTGTCGCCTTCGAGTTTGCCGATTTTCGCGTCGCGGCATTGCCCGCCCGCGAAATAAAGTTCGCCTTGCGCGCCGCCGCTCTGCACGATCAACCGGCACGATTTCTGCCCCATTTCCAGCGATTGCATCAGGTCGATCATGCTCATCTCTTCGAGGCGACCCTGAATAACGCCGGGCCGTGACGCTTTCTTCTGTAGCTTTTCGAGGTGCAGGCGATCGACCACTTTTTTCGTGATGCGCACCAGGTCCTTAATCAAAAATGGTTTTGGGATGAAATCCTCTACGCCATCCACCAGCGGCCTAAGACGTTCCTCGATGTCCGGCCGACTGGCCATGAATAAGAAAGGGATGTGCCGTGTTGACTCGCGCGCGCGCAGCTTCTCAAAGAGCTGCCTGCCATCCAGGCCGGGCATCTTGTAATCGCAGAGAATCACGTCGGGAGGAGTATCCACAACCTTAAGGAGCGCGTCCGCTCCGTCCGTGGAGACCTCCACCTGGCAGAACGGCTCAAGCCCTTTCACAATCAACTCGCGCACCAGCGGGTTGTCCTCCGCCAGGAGCAATTTTATAGTTTTGTGCCCTGCCGTGGTCATTGCGCGCGCCTCTGAGGCGCCATCCGCCGGCGAAAATCTCCGCTCTTGCCGCCCGTCTTTTCGACGAGAACAATGTCCGTGATTTCCATCCCCTTATCGAGGGCTTTACACATGTCGTAGACCGTGAGGGCCGCTGCGGTAACCGCGACCAGGGCTTCCATTTCCACGCCCGTCTGGGCGGCCGTGGTCACTGTGGATTGCACTTCAACGCCATTCTGGCACAGCCGCGCGGTCACATCAATGTGCGTCAAGGGCAGTGGGTGACAAAGAGGTATCCACTCCGCGGTCCTCTTGGCCGCCGCAATTCCCGCAATCCGCGCGACTTCCAGTGGATTGCCCTTCGGGTTTTTCAACCGCCGGACCGCGCTAACCACGCGCGCCTTCATCTTTACGAAACCCCGTGCCGCGGCGGTTCGTGTTGTCACCGCCTTCTCGGACACGTCGACCATCCGCACTTCACCCTTATTTCCGTAGTGCGACAGTTTGGTCATCTAGTCTCGTTTAGACTACGTCCTTCCTGAGTAATACGAAAACGCTCTCGCCTACTTCGATCTTTTCTCGATCCGTCGGGACCACCAGGAAGCAGTTCGCGCTTGCCAGGGCGGCGATGTCGCCGGAGCCTTGCCATCTTATAGCTTTCACCTCTGGCACCTGTTCACGCCACTCCACGCGCGCCGGCAAAAAATGCGTCAGCCCGGATTTCTCGTTCAACGGTGCTGCTAGGCGCGCCTCGACCAGCGGCAACTCGCGCGCTTCCGCTCCGCTCAGCAAGTCAATCGCGGGCGTCACAAACAGTTCAAACGTCACCATCGTCGAAACAGGATTGCCCGGCAAACCGAACACCGGCTTGCCCTGGCACATCCCGAACACCGCAGGCTTCCCCGGCCGGATTGCCACCGCATCAAAAAAGAATTCCGCGCCCACGGCTTTCAGCACGCCCTCCACCAGGTCGTACTTCCCCAGGGAGATGCCGCCTGAGAGCACCAAGGCATCTTCTTTCAGCCCACGCTCGATTTTTTCCTCCAAATCCTCGATGCGGTCCGCGGCATTCCCCAGCACTACCGGCTCGCCACCGGCAATACGAACCTGCGCGGCAAGCGAGACGCTGTTGCTATTTCGAATCTGAAACGGGCCCGGCGTTTCGTCGATTAGAACTACCTCGTCCCCCGTGGAAAGAATTGCAACGCGCGGCTGCTGCGCGCATTGTAATTGCGCCGCCCCGACTTGCGCTGCCAGCGCCAGCTCCGCAAATCCAAGCCTCATCCCTGCCTTCAAAATGGTTTGCGCGGCGGCCGCCTCGCTCCCCTTCGACACAATGTTCTGCCCTCGCTGCGCCGCTCGTTCGAATCGTACAAAATCGCCTTCGCGGCTCGAGTGCTCAATCATCACCACCGCATCTGCGCCTGACGGTACGGCCGCGCCCGTCATGATTTGCCAGCAAGTTCCCTCAGCCAACGATTCCCTCACCACATCGCCCGCTTTGATTTCTCCTGCACACTTTCGCTGTGCGCCGGGCGAAACTTCGTTCGAACGAACCGCATACCCATCCCGCGTCGAGCGGTCGAACGGCGGATACTCACGATCCGTCTTCACGTCTTGCGCCAACACCAATCCCAGCGCATCCCACACGCTCACGCTGGCGATTGCGCGCGGTCCTTTTTTCTTCCCAACCTGTTCGATGACTTTCTTCCGGGCTTGCTCGTAGCTGAGCATGAGTGACGTTTCGTGGCGGCGGACTTACCCGCAGCCGCTTTCTACGCTTTCGCTCTTCTCCCTGCGATCTCGGTGTTAATGCTTTCTCTTTTTCTACAGCCAGCGCGAGAGCAGCGTCCCTGCAGGCACGATCGTCGCATCCCGTTCCGGCCCCGTCGAAATCATCCCAATTTCCACCTGCAGAAAATCGGAAACAAATCGCAAATAGCCGATCGCCGCCTTCGGAAGTTTCTCGCCATCTTTCACGCCGTACGTCGTCTCATTCCACCCAGCGAGTGTCTTGTATTCAGGCGTAACGTGCTCGTACTCCTCTGCGAGCGCAGGCATTTCTTTCAACGGCGTGCCTTTGTACTTGTATCCGACGCACACCTGAATATCCCGCTGCGTATCAAAAACGTCCAGCTTGGTAATCACCAGCGAATCGATCCCATTGATCATCTTCGCGTAGCGCAGCACCTGTAAATCCAGCCAGCCGCAGCGCCGGGGCCGCCCCGTCACCGCACCAAATTCTTTTCCGCGTTCCCGCACTTCTTTTGCGTCGAGGTCGGGCATCTCCGTCGGAAACGGTCCGCCTCCTACTCTCGTTGTATAGGCTTTCGAGATTCCAAGCACGTGCTTGATTTTCGTCGGCGGCACGCCCACGCCCGTCGCCGCTCCTCCTGACGTCGCGCTCGACGACGTTACGAAAGGATACGTTCCATGGTCAATATCCAGCATGGTCCCCTGCGCGCCTTCGAAGAGCACAGATTTCCCTTCGTCCAGAGCGCGGTTCAATAATTCCGCCGTATCGCAAATGTATCCACGGATCTTTTCGCCCAGTTTCAGCGTTTCTTCCACCTCATGCGAAAAATCGATATCCGCGCCGTACGCTCCCTTCGCCAGCCGGTTCTTCTCCGTAACCACGTGCGCGGCTTTCTTTCGAAACAGCGCGGGCTCCAGCAGATCGCACATCCGCAGCCCGCGCCGCGCCATCTTGTCTTCGTAGGCCGGGCCGATGCCGCGCGAAGTGGTGCCAATCTTGTTTGCGCCGCGAGCGCCCTCCGCCGCCTTATCCAATTCACGATGATATGGAAAAATCAGATGCGCGCGATTGCTGACATGGAGGCGGCCATTCACGCTCACTCCGGCCTTGCACAGCGTTTCAATTTCCGCAACGAGTGCGGCTGGATCAACCACCGTGCCTGTTCCAATCACTGCATGCTGTTTTGGCCGCAAAATTCCGCAGGGGATCAGTTGAAGGACATAGCGGTCTTTTCCAATGATGACGGTGTGCCCGGCGTTGTGTCCGCCGGCCACGCGCGCAATGTAATCGAAAGAACCGGAGAGATAGTCGACGACTTTGCCCTTTCCTTCATCTCCCCACTGTGCGCCCACCACCGCGACGGATTTCATTCTTCGCCCTCTCCTCACACCTTCAGGCCTGTCGGGGCTGGCGCCCAATGGATCGGGGCCGCACCCTTCCCTCTCTGTCACATCCTGAGAGGAAAATTACTGGCGGGAATTTGCGGGAAACAACAATTTAGAATCCTACGCTCGCCTCGCCCTCAACGCAAGCAAGCGCCACGCTCACCAGCAGTCTCGGAACTTTGGTGGGGGGAAGCTTTGGGCAGCGGGTTTTGCTGCGTGTGATCCGGTGGGACGGGTGCGCTTGCGATCGCGGTCTATTTTCGCAGCCCTAATTTTCCGGTCCGCAGACACCCGGGCGACCTACGGCGCTCGACGTGGAAAATTTACGGGGTAAGCGATTGCGCCGATCCACTTCTCAACTGGAATCGCTGACCACGGGTAGCGACAGGCCGAGTTGGAGAAGGCGGAACAGATCGATGGCAGTGCGCACCGGATGCGAGCCGCGATGCAAGTACCGCAGACGGTAGAGCCGCTCTAGCGTGAGGCCCAAGCAGGTTAGCAACCAGACCAGGAGCAAGCTGCGCTCGTGATGATGGCGGATATGCTCAAGTCCATAACGGTTCTTGGCATCGTTGAAGCCTTGATTTTCGATCTGCCAGCGGCTCTTGGCCATGGCATAGAGGCAGCGGCGGCTCATGCGACGCGAGGAGAAATTGCTGAGCCAATACGCCTCGACGATTTCGCCATTGCGATGGTGCTGGCGATAACGGATCACGCGCACGGTGTCCCACTGCAAGCTTTCCCAAGGGTCAAAGTCGTCAGCGTCCCAGATCTCGACGCGATCGGGGCCCTCCCGGAACTCTAGGTCCGGCGGCTTGCAGCGAAAGCGCCGCTGCGCCGCTTGGAATAATTCGGGCAGATTGTCCTTGAGCCGGGCCACCACCGGCCAACCCACTTTTCCCGCGGTGTGCAGAAAAGGGGCGGTGGCAAATTCTCCGTCGACCACCACATAATCGATGAAGCGGGCTCCCAGGCTCACCCGCACGCGACGCACTAGGCGCTGCCCGGCAGCGTATTCACTGTCGCCCGGCCCGTAGGGTTCGACGTCTGCGGGCAGGGTGAGGTCGCCACCAACCACCGTCGCAACGACGAGGTGATGGCGATAGCCAACGATCTTTCGGTCGGCATTGCGGTAGGGACGGCACAAGGGACATTTCGATTTTCGCCGCCGCCCCACCGTGGTGCCGTCCAAGGCCAGGCCCACGAAACGACAGCCCTCGAAAGCCTTGTTGCGCTTGGCGCGATGGAGCACCGCAGCCAAAGCGGCCCGCGTGGGCGCCGGATCTAAACGTTCGGTGAAGTAACCCAGGGCATCATCGCCGAACGCTTGGCTGACTCCTAAGTTTCGTCGCGCTGTCGATCCCACCAGCGCCTCAATGGCCAGAAAGGCCCATAGCCGCAAGATGGTGCCCAGTACGATGGACCACAACAGATCTTTTGCCGGAATCTTATGACTGGAGCGCCCATCACCGGGGGAGCGGAAGTAAGCGGCCAGGTGCAGATGCTGGTTGACGTACTTCCACAGGCGGCGTGGGGTGGGGCTCTTCAGTGGGGCTTCCTCTTCTTCTTGCGTTGCTGGCGGGCCAAGACTAAAAGCTGGGCGTTGGCCGCCAGCACTTCGCGTACTGCGTCTTGAAATGCACGCCCGGCGGCGACGCGCCGCTGCACCTCCTCCACCCAGTCCCTGGGGATGCGCTCGACGTGTCGCTGGCCTTTCACCATGAAGGTTAGTGTCCAAGCTTCATGACCCTTCTGGTGAGAGCAATGGCAGCGGGGGTTCCCGCAGCGCGTGTAACTCCGGGTGAGGGTCCCGGGCAGCAGATCGGGTGGGATGGGGAAAAGGCGGAGCAGTTGAAACTTGCGCTGCCGGAAGTGCGCGGCCTGAGGGCCTCGTGGTTTTGTCTTCATATTGTAGCAATAATGCTACAAGTTAAAATGAAAATGCAAGTCATTTCTGAACGCGAAAATAGGGCGGCGTTTCTCCGCAGCCTCAGCCTGAGGCGCAACCGCTATCTTCCAGGGTGGATTTAATGGAGGTGGTGCCTACGTTCCGAGATAGCTGACCGACGGAATCCAGGTGCGAAGAAATTCCGGTGAAGGCGCTCTTCGAACTGGAAATCACCTCATTTGCGCCCAGACTCTCGAGAATTTCCGTGAACTCATCTAGGAAACAGCGGACGATGATGAGT